>Ga0213836_100197_pt1 | contig 56195 bp, 54 predicted proteins | sample SWPATP03_FD_160578 | JGI IMG/M metagenome (GOLD analysis project Ga0213836, IMG submission 160578) | Coastal seawater microbial communities from Marineland, Florida, United States - SWPA TP0 #3 | ecosystem: Environmental > Aquatic > Marine > Coastal | place: USA: Florida | collected 2016-08-05
AGAAGACGATCATCTCGTTGCCGATGCCGGTGCCGATCACCAGCCTCGCGATGGGCTGCATGGCGGCGAGGAAGATGATGAACGGGATCGGCCGGAACGTGTTCACCAGCACGTTGAGGACCCAGAATACGATCGGCTGCTGCAGCACGCCGCCCTTGCGGGTCACGTAGAGCGCGGTGCCGACGATGAGGCCGGCGGTGCCGCCGAACAGCAGTGAGAGCGCGACGAGCCACAGGGTGACCCCCGTCTGCTCCAGCAGCGCGGGGAGCAGCCCGGACACCTGAGCGATGAGCTCGCTCATGCGAGCACCTCCTGGACATGCACGCCCGCCCCGACGGCTGCGAGCGCGGTCTCGACGGCATCGGCCTCGCCTCGCACCGCGATGGTCAGCAGTCCGTAGACGCGGCCCTGGATGTCGTCGACGCCGCCGTGCACGAGCTGGAAGTCGACGCCCGCACGCGCGAGCGCGGCGAACACCCGCGCGTCGGATGCGCCGGTGTCGGTGAACGAGATGGTGAAGAGCCGGCCCTCGTGCCGAGCCCGCAGCGCTCGCAGGGCATCGCCGTCGGGCAGCGCGCGCACGACCGTCTTCACGAAGCGCTTCGCAGTGTCCGTCTGCGGGCGAGTGAAGACGTCATAGGTGTCGCCGCTCTCGACGACGCGGCCGCGGTCCATGACGGCGACCTTGGCGGCGATGCGGGCGATCACATCCATCTCGTGCGTGATGACGACGATCGTGACGCCGAGCTCGCGGTTGACGCGCGCGAGCAGGTCCAGCACCTCGTCGGTGGTCTCCGGGTCGAGCGCGCTGGTGGCCTCGTCGGCGAGCAGGATGGAAGGCGATGCGGCCAGCGCGCGAGCGATCCCGACGCGCTGCTGCTGGCCGCCGGAGAGCTGCTCGGGGTACGCATCGGCCTTCTCCTCGAGCCCGACGAAGCGCAGCAGCTCGTCGACCCGGGCCGCGCGCTCAGCCCGCGGCATGCCGACCACCTCGAGCGGATACGCGACGTTGCCGCGGATCGAGCGTGAGCGCAGCAGGTTGAACCGCTGGAAGATCATGCCGATGCCTTGGCGCACGCGGCGCAGCTCACCGGCCGGCAGCGCTGTGATGTCGACGCCGTCGATCTCGATCGAGCCGGCAGTGACGGGCTCCAGCCCGTTGATGAGGCGCACCAGCGTGGACTTGCCGGCGCCGGAGTAGCCGATGACGCCATGCACCTCGCCGCGCTCGATCGAGACGGACACCCCGTCGACGGCGGCGACCGGGGTGCCGCCACGCCTGGAGGGCGGGTACGACTTGCTGACGTCGGTGAGCTGGATGTGTGGCATGGCGCTCTCTGGCTCGTGGCGATCGGGGGTCGTGCGGCGCGGGCGCCCGGCGGTTCGCCGTCGCCCGCGCCGGTGGGTCAGCCCTGCGCCTGGAGCGACTCCTCGACCTCGACGAGCGAGGCCTGCAGATCGGCGGCGGGGGTGGTGGCGAACACGGCGGTGCCGCCGGCGACCTCCTGCAGGCCGTCCAGCACCTCCTGGTTCGACTGGAAGATCTCGACGAGCTGCAGCAGCACCTCGTTGTCTGCGTCGTCTGCGCGCGCCGCGAAGATGTTGACGTAGGGCAGTGCCGCCTCGTCGCTCGGGTCGTCGGCCACGAGCGCGTCCTGCGACGACAGCCCGGCGGGGCCGAGGAAGTCGTTGTTCACGATCGCGGCAGCGACATCGGGCAGCGAGTTGACGGTCAGTGCAGCGTCGACCGCCTCCACCTCGACCCGCGACTCGGGCAGCACGTCCTCGAGCGTCGACGCCGGGCTGCCGCCCTCCGCGAGCGCGATGAGGCCGGCCGACTGCAGCACGAGCAGGCCGCGCGCCTGGTTGACGGTGTCGTTCGGGACCACGACGGTCTCGCCGTCGGGGATGTCGTCGACGGACTCGTACTTGACCGAGTAGAGGCCCAGCGGGTAGATCGCGGTCGCCCCGATCGGCTGCAGGTCTTCGCCCGACGACACGTTGTAGTCGCCGAGGTACTGGACGTGCTGGAACTGGTTGACATCGAGCTCGCCCTCGCTGAGGGCAGGGTTCGGCTGCGTGTACTCGGTGAAGTCGACGATCTCGAGCTGGATGCCCTCGGCCTCGACCGCCGCTTCGTACACGGCCCAATAGGGGTCGGAGGCACCCACGACGCCGAGCTGCACGGGGTTCTCGGCGGAGCCGAGCTCGGCGCTCTCGGAGCTGGCGGCGCTGCTGCAGCCGACGAGGGCGACTGCGAGGACGACGGTGCCGGCGAGGGCGAGCGGGCGGGCGGTGCGGATGCGCATGGTGGCTCCTTCTCGGGGGATGCACCGACGGTACGTATCTGACAGCCATCGCTGCCAATCCGCGCGTCACGAACCGTCACAGAGCCGGCGGCATCCGCGCTCACACTGCCCCGCCGGCGCCCGCCGCGGCCGCGATCGCGTTGCCGAGCAGGAGCGCCGGCCCGAACGGCACGGTGCGCCGACCCGCCACGAGCGCGGCAGCGCCGATGGTGCCGCCGAGCATGACGGATGCGGCGAGGCCGGCGAGCGGCGCGGGCCATCCGAGGGTCGCGGTCGCGAGCGCGAGCGCGAGGCCGAGCTTGACGTCGCCCATCCCCATGCCGCCCGCGAGCGCCATCGCGAGCAGCACGAGCCCGCAGGCGAGCGCGGCGAGCGGCGCGAGGTCGCCCTGGACGAGGCGGACGGTGCCGGCGGCCGCACCCAGCACCAGCAGCGGCACGGTCAGCGCGTTCGGCAGCCGTCGCTCGGCGACGTCGATGCGAGTGAGCGCTGGCGCGAGCGCCGCGGCGACCGCGAGCGGCACGATCGCGACGGCATCCCAACCGCCGAGCACGAGCAGCCAGGTTGTGATCACCACGGCCGGCGCGCCGAGCAGGTCGACCGCTTGCGCGGGATGCCGCGAGCGCCGCCGCACCGCCTCCGTCGACGTCGTCGTCACCCGGGCGACGCTAGTCCGGCGCTCCCCTGCCCCGCCGGCGCTCTCCACAGCGCCCGATGGGCAGGCGCGAAGCCGAGCCGGTTTCATAACACTGCTATCTTTCTGCTCCCCCGTCACTGAGGATGGGGGACAGCGCGACGCAGCGTGCGGCGCCCGGTGTGAGGAGACCCCATGAAGGGCACGTTCGTGATCAGCGCCGGCGCCGCACTCGCGCTCGTCGCGCTCGGCGGTGCACCCGCGCTCGCGGCCGGCGACGACTCGACGGTCTCGGTGCTGCACATGATCCCCGGCATCACGGTCGACGCGTACATCAATGGCGAGGAGGCGATCACCGACTTCGAGCCGGGCGAGCTGACCGACCCGATCCAGCTCGCGCCGGGCGTCTACGACGTGCAGCTCTACTACGACGGCGAGACCCCCGACACCGCCGAGCCCGCCGTCGAGGCGCTCGGCGTCGAGGTGCCTGCTGGGCAGAACCTCACCATCACCGGCAACCTGACCGCGGACGACCAGCCGACGCTCTCGGTGTTCTCGAACAGCACCGAGCCGGTCGCGGCCGGGCAGGCGAGGCTGACCGTCCGCCACCTCGCCGCCGCACCCGCCGTCGACGTGCGCGCCGACGGCGCGGTGATCGCCGGGAACCTGACGAATCCGGACGAGGCCCTGGTCGAGGTGCCTGCCGGCGCGGTCTCCGTCGACGTGGTGCTCGCCGGCACCGACGACGTCGTGATCGGGCCGGTGGACGTCCAGCTGGCTGAGGGCGCGAACACGATCGTGACGGCGTGGGGCAATGCGCGGCAGGAGAGCCTGCAGCTCGCGGTGCAGGTGGTCGATGCGCACACGCCGCCGACCGGGGTGCCCTCTGGCCGCGGCGGCGCCGGAGCGCAGGGCGCGCTGGGCGTCCTGCTCGCCGTCGCCGGCACGCTCGGACTCGCGGCCGTCGCCGGGCGCGCGTCGCGCGTGCGTGCGGCGCGCCGGTGACGCCTGCCGTCGCGCTGCTGCGACACGCCCGGGATGCAGCGGCCGAGATCGCTGCAACCCCGCACGGGGTCCCCGCCGATATGGCGGTAGGCGGCGCATCCGGCGCCGCGCACCTCGAGGAGACCACCATGAAGCGCAAGCTCGCGATCGGCATCGGCGCCGCTCTCGCTCTCACGGCAGCCGGCGGCGCACCCGCCATGGCAGCCGAGACCGACTCGACCGTCTCGGTGCTGCACGCCGTGCCCGGCATCACCGTCGACGTCTTCATCAACGGCGAGGAGGCCATCAGCGACTTCGAGCCCGGCACCCTGACCGACCCGATGATGCTCGCCGCCGGCAGCTACGACATCCAGGTGTTCGCCGACGGCGGCACGCCCGACACGGCAGAGCCCGCCATCGAGGCGATGGGCGTGGCGGTGCCCGAGTCGGCCAACCTGACGCTCGTCGCGCACCTCACGGAGGGCGGCGACCCGACGCTCTCGGCGTTCGCGAACGACACCGAGCCCGTCCCCGCCGGTCAGGCCCGCCTCACGGTGCGCCACCTGGCCGCCGCACCCGCCGTCGACGTGCGGGCGAACGGCACCGCGATCGTCGAGGGCCTCACGAACCCCGATGAGGCCGCGCTCGAGACCGCGGCGGGCGCCGTCTCGGCGGACGTCGTGCTCGCGGGCACCGACACCGTCGCGATCGGCCCGGCCGACCTCGACCTCGCGGAGGGCGCGAACAGCATCGTGACCGCCTGGGGCAGCGCCGAGGACGGCAACCTCGCCCTCGCGGTGCAGGTCGTGCAGGCGCACAGCGCGCCGAGCGGCGTGCCCTCGGGCCTCGGCGGGGCGGAGGACCAGCGAGCGCTGGCCATCTCGCTGCTGCTCGCGGGAGCGGTCGGCCTCGCGCTGATCGCCACGAAGACGCTGCGCCCCGCAAGGGAGCGCGGCTGAGCATGGACGCTGAGCGGGAGCTCTCGTCGCGCATCGCGCGGCGGGAGCCCTCCGTGCGTCCTGGCTCCCGCGGCGGTCGCGTGGCTACCGTGGCCGCCGCGGTCATCGCCGTCGCGGCGCTCGGGACCGGCGCCGTGCTGCTCGCGCAGCTGCCGTCGGCCCTGAGCGTCGCGCCGCAGCCGAGCGCCTCGCTCGCTGCGGATGCCGGTCCCACGGAGCCGGCTGCGCCCAGCGCATCCGCCGCGCCGTCCGGCACCATCCCGACGGGCGTGGGCGTGCGCGACGCCTCGCCGCCCGCACCGGTCGCGGTCGACGCGCCGGCCGCGGTGCGCGTGCCATCGGTGGGCCTCGAGCTCGGTGTGGTCCCCGTCGGTGTGCGCGACGACGGCCAGATGGATGTGCCCGACCTCGTGCGCGAGGTCGGCTGGTACCGCTTCGGCCCGGCGCCCGGCGCCGACGCCGGCTCCGCGGTGCTCGCCGCCCACGTGGACAGCGACATCGGCAGCGCGCCGATGGCGTCGGTGCTGCGGGCGGCGGAGGGCGACGCGGTCGAGATCTCGACGGCCTCCGGCGCCGAGCTGCGCTACCGCATCACGAGCATCGAGCAGGTGTCGAAGGACGAGCTGCGGCTGGACGCGCTGTTCGCCCGCGACGGGGAGCACGTCGTGCGCCTCGTCACCTGCGGCGGGGAGTGGGATGCCGCCGCGGGCGCCTACGAGGACAACATCGTCGTCACCGCTGTCCTGGACGCGCCGTGAGGCGCTTGGCCCGGTGATACCGTCTGGCCGTGGACGACGGAGTGACGGATGTCGAGCGGCTGTCGCTCGCGTTCGCGGCCGACGCCTCCCCCGAGATGCTGCGCCTGGCGTACGAGCGCTGGGGCGGCATGGTCTACGCGATCGCCTGCCGGGCGATGGCCCCGCACGATGCGGAGGATGTGGTGCAGCAGACCTTCGTCTCCGTCTGGCGGTCGCGCGAGGCGTACGACGCCGCGAACGGGCCGCTCGGCGCCTGGATCATCGCGATCGCCCGCCGGCGCATCGCCGACCACTACCGCAGCCGCACCGCCAAGGAGCAGGCCTTCGACCCCCACGACCTCGCGGAGCGACTCGAGCACGGTGAGGGGGACCCGGTGCTCGACGCCGTGGCCGACGCGCTCACCGTCCAGGAGGAGCTCGAGCGCATCGGCGAGCCCCAGCGCACCATCGTCCGGCTCGCGGTGCTCGAGGACCGCTCGACCGCCTCGATCGCCGAGGCGCTCGACATGCCCATCGGCACCGTGAAGAGCCACTTGTCGCGAGCGCTCCGAAGACTCAGGGAGAGATGGGAGGCCACCCATGCAGCACCTGTCGACTGACGCGCTCACCGCGCTCGCGCTGGGCGAGTCCGACGCGAGCGCCGAGCACCTCGCGACCTGCGCGCACTGCCGAGCGGAGGTCTCGTCGCTCCGCGACGCGGCGGATCGCTTCCGCGCCGCCGACATCTCGCCGATCGAGCCGCCCGCAGCGGTGTGGGGCCGGATCGCGGCCGACATCGCCGCCCTCGACGAGCCGGCCGCCGCGCCGATCGCGCAGCCGGCCACGCCGTCGGCCCGCGCGACCGCGTCGACCCGCTCGCCCGATGTCGCCCGTCGCCGGCGCTTCAGCGGCCGTTCGCTCGTCGCCGCGTGCGCGGCCTCCGCGCTCGTCGCGGCGAGCCTCGCGGTGCTGCTCGTGACGCAGCTCGGCGGCGGCCCCCGGTCGATCGACATCGCGGGCGCCGTGCTCGAGCCGCTCGGCTCGAGCGTCGCACCCGCCCGCGCCGAGGTGATCGAGCGCGACGGCCAGCGCCTGCTCGTGGTCGACGCGGATGCGCTGCCCACCGTCGACGGGTACCTCGACGTCTGGCTGCTCGACGCGGACGCGCAGCAGATGGTGAGCCTGGGCGTCATGGACGCGGCCTCCACCGAGCTCGCGCTGCCCGCGGACCTCGACCTCGCGGCGTTCCCGGTCGTCGACGTCTCGGTGGAGCCCTACGACGGCGACCCGACCCACTCCGGCGACAGCATCTGGCGCGGCGCGCTCGAGCTCTGACTCAGCGGTGCGGCCACTCCGCGAGCGCCACATCGATCCGGCGTCGGGTGAGCGCGCTCACCGGCTCGACGAGCTCGAGCAGCGGCTCGAGCGGCGCGCTCGGATCAGAGGCTGGCCCCCGGGCGGTCGTGCGGCGTGATCGCGCGGCGCTGGAGCGTCCGGCGGCGCGCGACGCGGGGAACCGCCACGTGCCGACCGCTGCGCCGTCGACGACGACCATGGGCCGGAAGACACCGTTCCCGCCCGGCACGACCGCAGCCAGCACCGCGGGGCTCGCGACGAGCGACCGGTCGCGGTAGCCGAGCAGCAGCTCGTCGAAGCCCGGCACGAGCACGACGTCGGAGGGCTCCCCCGCCGCGCCCGCGACGACGAGCATCTCTCGGCCCTCGACGAGCACGGACTCGAGCCCCTCGATGCGGGCGAGCGACGCGCGCACGATCGTCTTCGGCAGCCCGAGCCACCACGCGACGTCATCGGGGTGCACGGGGCCGCGCGCCCCGACGAAGCGGCGGAGCGCCTCGTCGAGCGCACGCTCCGGCTCCGGGACCGAGGGGCGCGGCCCGCCCACGAGCAGCTGATCGCTGCCGTCGAACGGGCCGAATCGCAGGATGCCGTCGTAGGAGCCGAGCGCGAGCAGGTGGTAGCCGCGACCGCCCGCCGTCGAGACACCGGCCGCCTCCCACGCGGCGAGCATCGCGGAGCGGAGCACCGGCCCGTCCGCGAGCACCGCGACCAGCACGTCGGCCGCCCGCTCCGCGGTCGCCTGATCGATGCCGCGCACCTCGCACATGCGCCACTCCTGCCGGCGCATCCGCTCGGCCGTCCAGGCGTGCAGCACGGCGAGGTCGTCGGCCGCGGCGACGAAGAGCGTGCCGCGCATCGCCCACGAGCGCACGAGCCCGTCGTCGAACGCCGCGCGCACGTCGTCGAGCGTCGTCCCGGGCGTCGAGCGCGCCGCGATCGCGCGCAGCACCGCGGGCAGGTCCTGCCCCTGGAGGGCGACCGCATGGCGGACGGCCTCGAGCGGCGTGCGCGTCGAGCCGAGCCATCCGCCGGTGACGAGCCCCTGCGAGACCATGCGCATCCGCCGCGCCTCGACCGCCGTCAGCTCCCGCACGCCGCCGACGCTACTCGGCAGCTCTCCTCGACAGTGCCGACACGGCGGCGCGGACCCCGGACGCCGAAGGACCCGACCCCGGCTGCGGGACCCGAGATCTGGGGTCCGGCATCTAGGATCGGGTCCGCGATCGGCGGTCAGTCCTCCAGCAGGCTCGTCACGAGCGCCGCGATGCGGCTGCGCTCGCTGCGCTGCAGGGTGATGTGGCCGAAGAGGTCGTGCCCCTTGAGCGTCTCGATGACGCTCGCGACGCCGTCGTGGCGGCCGACGCGCAGGTTGTCGCGCTGCGCCACGTCGTGGGTGAGCACGACCCGCGAGTTCTGGCCGATGCGGCTCAGCACCGTCAGCAGCACGTTGCGCTCGAGCGACTGCGCCTCGTCGACGATCACGAACGCGTCGTGCAGGGAGCGGCCGCGGATGTGCGTGAGCGGCATCACCTCGAGCATGCCGCGCGCCGCGACCTCGTCGAGCACGTTGTCGCTCACGAGCGCGCCGAGCGTGTCGTAGATCGCCTGGCCCCACGGGTTCATCTTCTCGGCGGCGTCGCCCGGGAGGTAGCCGAGCTCCTGGCCCCCCACCGCGTAGAGCGGGCGGAAGACGATGACCTTCTTGTGCAGCCGCCGCTCGAGGACGGCCTCGAGGCCCGCCGCGAGCGCGAGCGCCGACTTGCCGGTGCCGGCAGATCCGCCGAGCGACACGATGCCCACCTCGTTGTCGAGCAGCAGGTCGATCGCGAGCCGCTGCTCGGCCGAGCGGCCGTGCACGCCGAAGACCTCGCGGTCGCCGCGCACGAGCGAGACCTCGCCGCGGCGGGTGACGCGGCCGAGCGCCGAGCCGCGCTCGGACGAGATGACGAGGCAGGTGTTGATGGGCAGGTCCGCGACCTTGCTGGTCTCGAGCCGCTCGTCCTCGTAGAGCCGGTTGATCTGCTCGCCCGAGAGCGCGAGCTCCGCCGTGCCGGTCCATCCCGAGTCCACCGCCTGCTCGGCGAGGTACTCCTCGGCCGGCAGGCCGATCGACGCGGCCTTCACGCGCATCGGCATGTCCTTCGAGACGATGCAGACGTCGAGCCCGTCGCCCGCGAGGTTCGAGGCGACCGCGAGGATGCGGGAGTCGTTGTCGCCCAGCTGGAGCCCGCTCGGCAGCACCTGCTGGTTGGAGTGGTTCAGCTCGACGCGCAGGCTCCCGCCGCCCTCCGTCGGCACCGGGAAGTCGAGCCGCTCGTGCGTGACCCGCAGGTCGTCGAGGTTCCGCAGCGCCTTGCGTGCGAAGTAGCCGATCTCCGGGTCGTGCCGCTTCTTCTCGAGCTCGGCGATCACGATCACGGGGATCACGACGGCGTGCTCGGCGAAGCGGTGGATCGCCCCCGGATCGGACAGCAGCACGCTCGTGTCGAGCACGTAGGTGCGCTGGCGGGTGTCGAGGCCCTCTGCCTCGGCGACGCCGCTCTGGGGGGTGATGGCGAGTTCAGGCACGTGACGCTCCCTTGCCGACCCTGGGGTCGGTATCACGCGGCCGTCACCTCCGTGTTGCTCGCGGACGCGAAGGCCGCTCGCTGTCGGGCGGAACTGCCCGACAGGGCCGAATCTACGCTCGCCCCCAGCGCATCCGGCGATCCGACACACGCGGCCTCAGCGAGAGTTCATCCGATCGAAACCTGGGCTTCAGGTCGCAGACCCGTCAGCGCCCGTAGCGCCGCTCGCGCAGGCCGTACGAGCGCACCGCGCGCAGGAAGTCGACCTCGCGCAGGTCGGGCCCGAGCGCCTCGACGAAGTAGAACTCGCTGTGCGCGCTCTGCCACAGCATGAAGTCGCTCAGCCGCTGCTCGCCGGAGGTGCGGATGACGAGGTCGGGATCCGGCTGGCCGGCGGTGAAGAGGTGCTCGGCGATGAGCTCGGGCGACAGGCGCTCCGCGATCTCGGCGACGCTCGCGCCGTCGGCGCCCTCGAGGATCTTGCGCACCGCCTCGACGAGCTCGTGCCGGCCGCCGTAGCCGACCGCCAGGTTCACGACGATGCCGTCCTGGTCCGCGCTGCGCGCGACCGCGCCCTCGAGCGCCGCGACGAGCGGGCGCGGCAGGCCGCGGGTGTCGCCGACGTGGCGGATGCGGCGGCCGGGCAGGCGCGACAGGTCGTCGGCGAGCTCGGCGATGATCTCGCACAGCTCGCCGAGCTCCTCGCCGCCGCGGCCCGTGAGGTTGTCGCGCGACAGCAGGTAGAGCGTCACGACCTCGACGCCGATCTCGGCGCACCAGTCGACGAACTCCCGCAGCTTCGCCGCGCCCGCGCGGTGCCCGTGGCCCGCGCTCTCGAGCTTCTGCTCGCGCGCCCAACGGCGGTTGCCGTCGATGATCATGGCGATGTGGCGAGGCACCGCGGTGCGCTGGAGGTCGCGCCGCAGCCGCCGCTCGTAGTAGCGGTAGACGAGCCGTGATCCCGGCGAGCTGCGCAGTCGCACCCGTCGAACCTACCGGGCGCCCGTCCCCCACGTCGGCATCGGCATGCTCGACGCGGTACTGCGTACGCCGTACGCTGTCGTCATGGCACTGCAGTCCGAGCCGGCAGGCGCGTCGTCCGACCAGCCCTCCCCCGAGGTCCGCGTCAGCGACCCGTCCTCCGCGCACCTCCCGCTCATCGAGGCGGCCGGCGACTCGATCGTCGAGGCCGCCGTCGAGCAGAAGCCCACCTGGCGCGGCTGGATCCACGCGGGGACGGCGCCCCTCGCGCTCATCGCCGGCATCGTGCTCGTCGTGATCGCCGACGGCGCGACCGCGAAGGTCTCCACCGCCGTGTACGCCGCCTCCAGCCTGCTGATGTTCGGCGTCTCGGCCGTGTATCACCGCTTCCACTGGCAGGAGCGCACGCGCGTGCTGCTCAAGCGGCTCGACCACGCCAACATCTTCCTGCTCATCGCGGGCAGCTACACGCCCATCGCGCTGCTGACGCTGCCGTCGCCCACCGATGTGATCCTGCTGTCGGTCATCTGGGCCGGCGCGGTGCTGGGCATCGCCTTCCGCATCTTCTGGCTGCACGCGCCGCGCTGGCTCTACGTGCCGATCTACCTCGCCCTCGGCTGGGCGGCCGTCGCGTTCCTGCCGCAGATCTGGTCGGCGAACGCGATGACCGCGGCGCTCGTGATCGCGGGAGGGCTCGCCTACACCGTCGGCGCGATCGCCTACGGGATGAAGAAGCCGAACCCGTTCCCCGGCCGGTTCGGCTTCCACGAGATCTTCCACGCCTGCACGCTCGTCGCGTTCCTGTGCCACTGGACGGCGATCATGCTCGTCGCCGTCGCGCCGCCGGCCTGACGCCCGGCGCCGCGTTCTCAGCGATCCTGCGGCGCCCCGCCCTAGCGTCGCAGCATGCGCCTCGCTCGAACCGCCGCCGTGGCCGCAGCGGCGCTCACCGTCCTGACGATGAGCGGATGCATCATCCTGGCGCCGCCGCTGCCCACGCGGCAGCCGCAGCAGCCGCCCTCGCAGACCCCGCGCCCGTCGGGCGAGCCGCAGATCGAGGTGCAGCCGGTCGAGCCGGACGCACCGATCACGACGACGGACGAGACCGACGCCGACACCGGCGAGCTCTACGCCGGCTCGCAGGGCGAGACCGTCGACGGGTACTTCCCGGATGCCGCGCTCGACCTCGTGCTCGAGCCGACGCGCGGCACGGCCAGGGTCGCGCCCGGCATCGCGATGCCCGTGCACGACGGCGGCGACGAGCTGCTGGCCGGCACGCCGCACACCGCCGACGCGAGCCTGCTGCTCACGACGGTCGGCCGGCTCGTGCTCGAGACGGAGGACGCCGAGTACACGTGCAGCGGCACGGTCATCAACAGCGAGTCCGGGCTCGTCGTCGTCACGGCCGCGCACTGCGTCTTCGACGACGAGACGCGCGACTACTACGACCGCATCACCTTCGAGCCGGGCTACGAGCGCGGCGACGCGCCCTTCGGCACCTGGGAGGCCGAGCGCTGGTGGGTGCCGGATCAGTACCTCGAGGCCAACGACCGCTGGCTCGACGGCGCTGACGACGACGGCTGGATGGGCTTCGACTTCGGCTTCGTCCGGTTCGCGCCGCAGGGCGAGACGACGCTCGAGGACGTCGTCGGCGGGCAGGGCGTGAGCTTCACGGCCGAGACGAACGGCGTGGTGATCGCCGGCTACCCCGGCAACGACGCGTTCGACGCGGAGGTGCTGCGCCACTGCGCGGAGGACGAGCTCGACTACGGCGCGGGCGGCGACGCGAACTACGGGGCGGACTGCGAGATGGGTGATGGCGCCTCGGGGTCCGGCTTCGTCTCGAACCTCGATCCGCGGACGGGGGCCGGGCACATCACCGCGGTCTACTCGAACGGCGGCGAGACGGGCGCCTACGGGCCGCCGCTCGGCGTGACCGCCTACAACGGCTTGCGCACCCTCGACGACTGACCCGCGCTACCCGCACGCTCGTCGCGGAGCAGCCGAAGGCCGCGTAGCGGGACGACTGCACCCGCAGCGCGGCACGATCTCGATACGCGGCGGGACTCCGTCCGCCTGCTGCTCGATCAGCGGGTGGAGGCGGCCGGACTCCGTCCGGCCGCTACTCGATCAGCGTGCCGTCAGCGGGAGGAGCCCTCGTTGTCGGCGTCCTGCAGCTGGCCGAACGCGCCCTTCCTCGGCGCGGCCTTGGCCGCCTTGTCGGCGGCGCGGCGCTGCTCGCGGTTGCCGCCCGCGGCCTTCGCCTTCCCCGCGACCGCCGGATTGCCGGAGCGCTGGCGCGCCTTGTCGGTCGCCGCGCCGAGCTCCTTGCCCCGCGCGTCGTGCACCGACGCCTCGCCGTCCTCGTCGGGCGCCGAGTAGGTGAGCGCCTCGGGGCTCTCCTCCTCGGGCTCCTCGAGCCCGCCGCCCTCGATCGCCGGCGCCTCGGGGCTCGCCCCCTGCTGCACCTTGACCTCGAGGTTGAACAGGAACGAGATCGACTCCTCGCGGATCGCCGACATCATCTGCTGGTAGAGCGCGAAGCCCTCGTTCTGGTACTCGACGACCGGGTCGCGCTGCGCCATCGTGCGCAGGCCGATGCCCTCGCGCAGGTAGTCCATCTCGTAGAGGTGGTCGCGCCACTTGCGGTCGATGACCGACAGCACGACGCGGCGCTCGAGCAGGCGCATCGCGGGCGAGCCGAGCGACTCCTCGCGCTTCTGGTACGCGATCTTGGCGTCCGAGACGAGCTGCTCGTACAGGAAGTCGGCCGTCAGGCGCGGCTGCGCCTCGGCGACGACCTCGTCGATCGTGATGCCGACGGGGTAGATCTGCTTCGCCTCGGTCCACAGCGCCTCGAGGTTCCACTCGTCGCTGTCGTTGCCCACCGCGTGGTCGGAGACGAGCGAGCGCAGTGTGCCCTCGAGGAAGCCCTGCACCTTGCCCTCGAGGTCGTCGCCGTCGAGGATGTGCCGGCGGTCGGAGTAGATCGCCTCACGCTGGCGGTTCATCACGTCGTCGTACTTCAGCACGTTCTTGCGCATCTCGGCGTTGCGCGACTCGATCTGCGCCTGCGCCGTGCGGATCGTGCGGGAGAAGATCTTCGACTCGAGCGGGATCTCGTCCTCGTCGGCGTCGACGGCCATGAAGCGCTCGGCGACGGAGCCGCCGAACAGGCGCAGCAGGTCGTCCTGCATCGAGAGGTAGAAGCGGCTCTCGCCCGGGTCGCCCTGGCGGCCAGAGCGTCCGCGCAGCTGGTTGTCGATGCGGCGCGACTCGTGGCGCTCGGTGCCGAGCACGTAGAGGCCACCGGCCTCGATGACCTTCGCGGCCTCCGCCTCGACCTCTGCCTTGACCTCGGCGAAGACGTCGTCCCAGCGCTCCTCGTACTCGTCCGGCGTCTCGGAGGGGCTGAGCCCGAGCTCCTGCATGCGCGTGACGGCGAGGTGCTCGGCGTTGCCGCCGAGCATGATGTCGGTGCCTCGACCGGCCATGTTCGTCGCGACGGTGACGGCGCTGACGCGGCCGGCCTGCGCGACGATCGCGGCCTCACGAGCGTGGTTCTTGGCGTTGAGCACCTCGTGCTTGACCCCGGCCTTCGCGAGCAGGCCGGAGAGGTACTCGCTCTTCTCGACGCTCGTCGTGCCGACGAGCACGGGCTGGCCCGCCGCGTGCCGCTCGACGATGTCGTCGACGACGTGCTTGAACTTGCCCTCGACCGTCGCGTACACGAGGTCGGACCTGTCGGCGCGCTGCACCGGCTTGTTCGTCGGGATCGGGACGACGCCGAGCTTGTAGGTCGCCATGAACTCGGCGGCCTCGGTCTCGGCGGTGCCGGTCATGCCCGAGAGCTTGTCGTAGAGGCGGAAGTAGTTCTGCAGGGTGACCGTCGCGACCGTCTGGTTCTCGGCCTTGATCTGCACCCCCTCCTTCGCCTCGATCGCCTGGTGGATGCCCTCGTTGAAGCGGCGGCCCTGCATGATGCGGCCGGTGTGCTCGTCGACGATGAGCACCTCGCCGTTCATGACGACGTAGTCGCTGTCGCGCTTGAAGAGCGCCTTCGCCTTGAGCGCGGTGTTGAGGAAGGAGATGAGCGGCGTGTTCGCCGACTCGTAGAGGCTGTCGATCCCGAGCAGGTCCTCGACCCGCTCGATGCCGGGCTCGAGCACCCCGACGGTGCGCTTCTTCTCGTCGACCTCGTAGTCGACGTCCGGGCGGAGCCGCTTGGCGATGCGCGCGAACTCGCCGAACCAGCGGTTCGCCTCGCCCGCCGCCGGGCCGGAGATGATGAGCGGCGTGCGGGCCTCGTCGATGAGGATCGAGTCGACCTCGTCGACGATCGCGAAGCCGTGGCCGCGCTGGACCATCGCCTCCTTCGAGTGCGCCATGTTGTCGCGCAGGTAGTCGAAGCCGAACTCGTTGTTCGTGCCGTAGGTGACGTCGGCCTCGTACTGCTCGCGCCGCACCTCCGGCGTCTGCCCCGAGATGATGCATCCGGTCGTCATGCCGAGGGCGCGGAACACGCGGCCCATGAGCTCCGACTGATAGCTCGCGAGGTAGTCGTTCACCGTGACGATGTGCACGCCGTCGCCCGTGATGGCGTTGAGGTAGGCGGCGATCGGGGCGACGAGCGTCTTGCCCTCACCGGTCTTCATCTCGGCGATGTTGCCGAGGTGCAGGGCGGCGGCACCCATCACCTGGACGTCGTAGGGCCGCATCCCGAGCGTGCGCTTCGCCGCCTCGCGCACCGCGGCGAAGGCCTCGGGCAGCATCGCGTCGAGCGGCTCGCCGTCGGCGTAGCGCTGCCGGAACTCCGCGGTCTCGCCCGCGAGCTCCTCATCGGTCAGATCCTCGAACGCGTCCTCGAGCGCAGCCACATCGGCGGCGATGCGCTCCAGGCGGCGCCGCAGTCGGCCTTCGCCGGCTCGGAGCATGTTCTCGAAGAAGTTGGCCACGAGGGATGCCTCCCGTGAGGTAGGGGTTCGGTCACGGTCCGTTGACCGACTGCTCATCGTAGCAACGCGCGACGAGCGGCACCCCAGAACCCTCTGGGGTGCCGCTCCGAGCGGTCAGGACGCGGCGCGCTCGCTCTCGGCGTCGGCCACGACACGGGCCTCGGTGCCGTCCTCGGCGGCCTCGTCGTCGAGGGAGATGACGCCGTAGGACCAGCCCTTGCGGCGGTAGACGACGGCGCACTCATCGGTGGCCTCGTCGACGAAGAGGTAGAAGGGGTGCCCGACCAGCTCCATCTGGTCGACGGCATCGCGCACGCTCATGCGCTTGCCGGGGAACCGCTTCTCGCGGATCACCACCGGCGACCACTGGTTCTCGGCCTCGGGCTGCTCCTGCGCGACGACGGGGATCGCGCCGGTCGCGACGGCCTCGACGAGCGCGGGATCGGCCGGGGTGACGGCGACCTGCTCGAAGCCGGTGACGGCGGCGTCGCGGAGCGGCGTGCGCCGGCGGGCGCTGTGGTCGTGGCGCTTGTCGTGGGCACGCCGGGCGCGCTCCATGATGCGGTGGAAGGCGGAGTCGAACGCCATGTACTTGTCGGGGCCGTCGGCCTCCGAGCGGATGATCGAGCCGGGGCCGTGGACGGTGATCTCGACCCTGCCGCCCGCGATGGCGGCGTGCGGATCCGCGTGTCGGGTGAGCTTGACATCGAGCGCCGTGGCCCGCGGGAGGAGCTGCGTGACCTTCGCGAGCTTCTCCTCCGCATATGCGCGGAACCGGTCTGTGATGTCTGCGCCCTTGGCGCCGAACGTGATGTCCATCGTGGCCTCCCGTTGGTCGGCGTCGGCGCTGCGGCGTGCAATGCCGACGTGCGTGGCCTGCACTCTACCCCCGGCCGCCGTGCGTCGGCTCACCTCCCAGGAACCCGCTTGGGCGTGCGCGCGACGGCGACGATCGCGACCGGCCGGCACCCCGCCGCGCGCACGGCGCGCACCGCCTCGCGGGCCGTCGAGCCGCTCGTCACGACGTCGTCGACGACCACGACCGCGCGGCCCTCGAGCCGGCGCGCCGCGCTCGACGGCAGCGCGAGCGACCCCACCGCGGCGGCCCGCCGTGCCTCGGCGGACCGCTGCTTCTGCGCACCACCGCCCCGGATGCGGCGCAGCGGCGTCGCGCGCAGCCCGGCGGCGCGCAGCACGAGCACGACCGGGTCGAAGCCGCGCCGCCGCATCCCGTCGCGGCTCGACGGCACCCGCACGAGCGCCCCCGCCGGTGCGGCGGCGATCGCGAGCGCGAGCCCCGCGCCCAGCGCGCGCGCCTCTGCCCGCCCACCGCGCTCCTTGCACGCCGCCACGAGGTCGCGCGCCGGTCCCTCGTAGGCGGCCGCGGCGAGCAGCGGGACGCCGTCGAGCGCCTCCCGCAGCGGTCCGGCGCGCAGCGCCGCCGAGCACGCGCCGCAGACGGCGACGTCGACCGCCCCGCAGCCGGCGCACGCGACGGGCCACAGCACGCTCGCCGCCTCCCGGAGGGCTGCGGCGATCGGCCCCCGGCCCGCCGCCGCACCCGCCTGCATCCGCATGCCCGATGATGCGGCACGGATGCGATGCCGCGCTCGGCGGCGCCGCGCGCCTGTGGACCGCGCTACTGCTGCGTCGCGATGAGCGAGATCGGGCCGAGGCCGTCGGCCGCGGTCCAGACCCGGCCGCGCTGGGAGAGCAGCGAGCCGTCGGTGCCGAGGGCGCGGAGCGTGGAGGTGCCCTCGCTGCCGCCCACGAGCGCCTGCACGGGCACGCCGGGCTGCGGCAGCTGCTCGGAGTCACCGCCCACCACGAGCGTGGCGATCTGCGCCTGGTCACCGCCGGCGGCGAGCACCGCGATCTGCGTCGGCCCCGACCAGGTCACGTCGGTCGCGACGCCGTCGAGCAGCGGCAGGGGGTATGGCTCGCCCAGCGAGGCGGGCCTCCCCTCGGCGTCGCGCACGATGGCCGCGACGAGCACTTGGCTCGCGTCGCCGTCGACGGTCACCATCGCGAGCCGCGAGCCGTCGCGGGCGAGCTCCATCGCGGTGATGCGCCCGGTGCCCTGCGGCAGCCCCAGCTCGACCCGCTCGCCGTCGCGCCACGCGACGAGCCGCTGCGGGGCCGAGCGCTCCTGCAGCAGCACCCAACCGCTGTCGTCGACGGTGCCCACGGATGCCGCGTCAGCGGAGATCGTGACGGGATCGGCGCCCGCCTCGATCCAGACGGCGGTCGTGCCGGTGTGCGCGACGCCGCCCTCGGCACCGACGGTGTAGCTCGTCGCGCCGATCGCGCTGAGCGTCTGCCCGACGTCCTCGATCGTCGACGCCCCTGCCCCGATCGGGCGCAGCGACGTGCCGTCGAGCACGAGCGGGCGCGGATCGACCGCCCCGAGGTCGATCGGCGGGCTGTCGGCGCTCGACGCCGAGAGGTCGGCGAGGCCCTCGATCTGGACCACGACCTCGCGCACGCCGACCGTGCGCAGCGACAGGGCGAGCTGCTGCGAGAGCGCCTGCAGGCTGCCGGGGCCCAGCTGCTCGATCTGCGGCAAGGAGACGGTCACCGTCATGGTCGTGCCGTCGACGCGCGGCTCGCCCACGCGCGAGGCGTCGGCGGCACCCGCCGTCATGACGGCCGGCGACAGCCACGTGGAGGGGCCGTCGAGCAGCGCGTCGATGATGCGCGAGGGGAGCGTGGTCGCCGTGCGCTCGAACCAGCGCACCTCGGGCACCGAGCGCGTGGCGTCCGGGGTCATCCAGTGCAGCGCGTGCATGCGGAACAGCTCGGCGAAGTGGAAGCTCGAGAGCACGATGCCGTCCGGCGCGGCCGCGATGCGCCACTGGCCGTCCTGCAGCAGCATCTCGAACTCGAGCATCCGGTCATCGCCCGGGCGCCGGAGCGCGCCGCCGGCGTCGACCTCCGAGAGGGCGGTGACGACGGCGGTCGCCTCGGTCTCGCTGGCGAACGTCACCTCCGTCGGGGCCGCGCGCACGATGACACCGGCATCCGGCTGCCAGCGCTGCGCCTCGTCACGCGTCAGGAACTCCCGGGCGATCGAGAAGTCGTCGTCCGGGCTGATCCCCGCGCTCAGGAACCCGAGGATGATCTCCTCCTGCGTCGCGCCCTCCTCGGGCTCCTGCGCGATGAAGACGAGGCCGTTCTCCTGCTCGCTCACGTCGACCACGCCCTCGGTGACCGCGCCGGAGTCGGGGATGGCGACGCAGCCCGTGAGCACGAGCACCGCGGCGGCGGCGAGGGCGGCGAGGGAGCGCATCATCGGTCGTCCTCCTCGGTCGCGGCCCGCGGCGCGGGGTCGACGAGCGCGATCTCGACGGTGGGATCCGCGAGCCGCATCCCGGCGTCGTCGGCCGGCGCTTCGAGCACGTGGGGGAGGTGCGGCAGCTCGATCGCCTGCGTGTCGGCGGGCGGCAGCTCGATGGGCGATGACACGGCGTGCGCGCCGGCGCGCGGCAGGGTGAGGCGGAACGCCGTGCCCTCCCCCGGCCGCGACCAGACGTCGATCCAGCCGCCGTGCAGCGCCGCGTCGTCCCGGCTGATCGACAGCCCGAGGCCGGTGCCGCCGGTGCGCCGCTGCCGCGACGGGTCTGCGCGCCAGAAGCGGTCGAAGACGCGCGCGGCCTCCTCCTCGGTCATGCCGACGCCGTGGTCGCGGACGGCGATCGCCGCGGCATCGCTCGTCGAGTCGACCGTCACGACGACGGGCCTGCCCTCGCCGTGGTCGATCGCGTTGGCGAGCAGGTTCTGCAGGATGCGCCGGATGCGCCGCGGATCCACCTCGGCCTCGAAGTGCCCGCCGGGCGCGACGAGCCGCAGCTCGGTCCCGCGCTCCGCCGCGAGCGGCTCGACGGCCGCGAGCTCGCCCTCGGCGAGCCGCACGAGGTTCGTCGGCTCGATCTCGAGCTGCGCGGCTCCGGCGTCGAAGCGGCTCAGCTCGAGCAGGTCGGCGAGCAGCTGCTCGAAGCGCTCGATCTGGGTGTGCAGCAGCTCGACCGTCCTGCCGGCCACCGGGTCGAACGAATCCCTCCGGTCGTGGAGCACGTCGCCGGCGAGCCGGATCGTCGTGAGCGGCGTGCGCAGCTCGTGCGAGACGTCCGAGACGAAGCGCTGCTGCACGGTCGACAGCGTCGCGAGCTCGTTGATCTGCCGCGAGATGGAGTCGGCCATGTCGTTGAACGAGCGGCCGAGCTTGGCGATCTCGTCGTCGCCGCGCACCGGGATGCGGACGTCGTACTCGCCTGCGGCGATCCGCGCGCTCGACGCGGCCGCCGCCTCCACGGGCCCGACGACCATCCGCGCGACGAACCACGTGATGAGCCCGATGAGGCCGATGAGCGCGATGCCGCCGAGCATCATCGTCAGCTGCATGAAGCCGAGCGTCGCCTGCGTCGACTGCAGGCTCGTGAGCAGGTAGAGCTCGTAGCGGCCGGCGAGCGGCACGTCGACCGTGGTGCCGACGATGATGCCGGGCTCGCCGCCGGTCTCGGATGCGAGCCGCACGGACTGGTAGAAGGGCAGGTCGGCCGATGCGGCGACGGCGCTGCGCAGCTCCGCGTGCAGCAGGTCGGTCTCGAAGCCCTGCGACTGCACGTCGTTCATCTGGAGCAGCGTCGACGCCTGCGCGTCGGCCCGGAGCATCGCGTAGTCCGTGCTCGAGCGCGACGAGATGACGCCGGTGACGGCGTCGAGCGCGCGATCCTGCAGCGCGTCGACCTCACCGCTCGTCAGGCTCTGCGTGACGGCCTCGTCGAAGATCTGCTGCATGCCGGCGGTCGCGCGCACCGCCTCGACGAGGGCCTCGTCACGGCGCGTCTCGAAGAGGTTCTCGCCCACGGACGCCGACATGTAGCCGAAGACGCCGACGAGCGCGAGCATCGACAGCAGCATGCTGAAGGCGACGACGCGCGCCTGCAGCGAGCGCCGCAGGAAGCCCGTAGCCCGCTCCCAGCTCCAGCGCCGCCCGGCCATTCGCGGCCTCAGGCCTGGGGGGCGCCGGCGCGATAGCCGACGCCGCGCACGGTCGTCACGACCACGGGGTTGTCGACGTCGCGCTCGACCTTCGAGCGCAGGCGCTGCACGTGCACGTTGACGAGGCGCGTGTCGGCCTTGTAGTGGTAGCCCCACACCTGCTCGAGCAGCATCTCGCGCGAGAACACCTGGCTCGGCCGCGAGGCGAGCGTGACGAGCAGCTCGAACTCGAGCGGCGTGAGCGCGATCGGGTCGCCGCCCCGGCGCACCTGGTGGCCCTCGACGTCGATCTCGAGGTCGGCGACCTTGAGCACGCCGGCGTCGGCCTGCCGCTGCGGCCGCAGCCGCGTGCGCACGCGGGCGACGAGCTCCTTCGGGTTGAAGGGCTTCGTGATGTAGTCGTCGGCGCCGGACTCGAGCCCGACGACGATGTCGGTCGGGTCGCCCTTCGCCGTGAGCATGATGATCGGCACGCCGGACTCGGCGCGCAGCTCGGTGCAGATCTGGATGCCGTCCTTGCCGGGCAGCATGAGGTCGAGCAGCACGAGGTCGGGCTTCACCTCGTGGAAGCGGTCGACGGCCGCGGCGCCGTCGGCGCAGAACTCGAGCTGGTAGCCCTCGCCGCTCAGCACGATGCCGATCATCTCGGCGAGCGCCGGGTCGTCGTCGACGACGAGGATCGTCTGCTCCGTCATCGCGGCCCCTTCCGCCGGCGCAGGCGGCGCGGCTCTCGTCAGACTAGCCGAGCCGACCGGATGCACGGCCCGGCCCGCCGCTCGCGCGCGAGCCTCAGGCCTCGAGGCCCTCGTGGGTCTCGAGCCACTGCTCCTCGAGCACGGCGATGCGATCGTCGACCTCGGCGAGCTCGGCCTGGAGCGCGCTGAGCGCGCCGAGGTCGCTGTGGTCGACGACCTCGAAGCGGTCGAGCACGCCCTTGCGCTGCGAGGTCGCCTTGGTGAGCCGCCGGTCGAGGCTCGCGGCCTCCTTCTCGAGCGCGCGGCGCTCGGCGCCGCTCAGCCCGGCGGGAGCCGCCTGCGCGTCGCCCTTCGCGTCCGCGCTCGACGCCTTGCCCACCGAGCCCTTGCCCGACATCGCGAGGTACGCATCCACACCGCCCGGCACGTGCTGCAGGCGTCCGTCGAAGATGGCGTACTGGTGGTCGGTGACCCGCTCGATGAGGTAGCGGTCGTGGCTGACGACGATGAGGCAGCCCGCCCAGGAGTCGAGCACGTCCTCCATCGCGGCGAGCATGTCGGTGTCGAGGTCGTTCGTCGGCTCGTCGAGGATGAGCACGTTGGGCTCGTCGAGCAGGATCAGCAGCAGTTGCAGGCGGCGGCGCTGACCGCCGGAGAGGTCCTTGACGAGCGTCGACAGCTCCCCCGAGCGGAAGCCGAGCCGCTCGAGCAGCTGACCTGGCGTCAGCTCCTTGCCACCCGTGGCGTAGCTCGTCTTCAGGTTCGCGACCACGGTGCGCACCGGGTCGTCCTCGTGCTGCGCGAGCTCGGCGAGCTCCTGCGTGAGCTCGGCGATCTTCACCGTCTTGCCGGTCTTCACGCGGCCCGACGTGGGGCGGATGCGGCCGGCGATGAGCGCGAGCAGCGTCGACTTGCCGGCGCCGTTGCGGCCGAGCACGCCCGCGCGCTCGCCCGGCGCGATGCGCCAGGTGACGTCGTCGAGGATCGTGCGGCCGCCGAGCTCGACGGAGGCGTCGACGACGTCCACGACGTCCTTGCCGAGCCGCGTCGCGGCGAGCTGCGCGAGCTGGATCGGATCGCGCACGGGCGGCTCGTCCTCGATGAGCTGCGTCGCGGCGTCGATGCGGAACTTCGGCTTCGCGGTGCGGGCGGGGGCACCGCGGCGGAGCCACGCGAGCTCCTTCTTCATGAGGTTCTGGCGCTTCGCCTCGCTCGCCGCAGCCATCCGGTCGCGCTCGACGCGCTGCAGCACGTAGGCCGCGTAGCCGCCCTCGAAGGGCTCGACGAGCTGGTCGTGCACCTCCCACGTGCCGGTGCACACCGCATCCAGGAACCACCGGTCGTGCGTCACGGCGACGAAGGCGCCGCGACCAGACGCGTAGCGGGCGTTCAGGTGGTCGGCGAGCCAGGCGATGCCCTGCACGTCGAGGTGGTTGGTGGGCTCGTCGAGGAAGAGCACGTCCCAGTCGCCGGCGAGCAGCTGCGCGAGCGCGACGCGGCGGCGCTGCCCGCCGGAGAGGTCGCCGATGCGGCCGTGCCAGTCGAGGTCGCCGACGAGGCCGGCGAGCAGGTCGCGGATGCGCGCGTCGCCCGCCCACTCGTGCTCGGGCCGGTCGCCCACGATCGCGTGGCTGATCGTCGAGTCGGGGTCGAGCGTGTCGCGCTGGTCGAGCACGCCCACCTGCAGGCCGCCGCGGCGGGTGACGCGGCCGCTCGTGGGCTCGAGGCTGCCGGCGAGCACGCGCAGCAGCGTCGACTTGCCGTCGCCGTTGCGGCCGACGATGCCGATGCGGTCGCCGTCGTCGAGGCCGAGCGAGATGGATTCGAAGACGGTGCGCGTGGGGAACGCGACGCCGACCCGCTCGGCGCCCAGGAGATGAGCCATTCGTCCATCATCCCGCACGCGACGACAGCGGCGGGCCGATCGGCCCCTTCCGCCGCGGACGCGCCGGTGCCATGCTCGCCGCACGACCCCTGCTCGCAGCAGCGGTGCAGGGCATGCCGCGCCGCCGGTCAGCGCGTCGCACCCGCTGCCACGAGCTCGCGACAGCGCATCCGCAGGATCGATCGATCGCAGGTGCCCGATGCTCGACTCCCCGATCCGGTCACGCCGGCCCCTCGCCCGACTCGGCGCGGCGGCCGTCGCCGTCGCGGTGCTGCTCTCGGGCTGCGCCGCCGCGGGCCCGAGCGACACCGCGGCTCCCACCTCCGACCCCGCCGCTGCGCCCGACGCTTCCTCGACCGCGCCCGCGGGCCAGCTCGTGGTGCTCGGCGACTCGATCCCGTTCAACGCCCCGGAGGACTGCCCCGGATGCACGGGCTTCGTCGACGCGTACGCCGCCGCGGTGGGCGAGGCGCGGGGTGGCGCCCCGGAGGTGCAGAACCTGTCGCGCCACGACGGCGCCCAGGTCACCGACATCCTCGAGCAGGTCGAGCGCGGCACCGTCGACACCGCGCTCGCGGGCGCGCAGACCGTCATCCTCTCTGCCGGCTTCAACGACCAGCCGCCCTACTGGCAGCCCGATGCGCCGTGCGTCGGCGCAGTCGAGACCGACGAGCAGGTGATCGACACGCTGATCGCGACGACCCCCGAGTGCATCGCCGACGCGACGGCGAGCGTCCGCGCCGACTACGCGCAGCTGCTCGCCGAGATCCGTGCACGGGCAGCCGATGCCGAGCTCATCACGCTCACGTCCTACAACGCGTGGACGGGGTGGGAGGCGCTCGACGCCCGCGCTCCGGAGGACTCGAGCGCGGCGCAGGACGTGGTCGTGAGCGCGCTCGAGCAGTGGCGCGACGCTGTCTGCGCCGAGACGGAGGCGGTCGGCGGGACGTGCGTCGACCTGCTCGCGCCGTTCAACGGCGCGGACGGGCGCACAGCGGCCGGCGAGCTGCTGGCAGACGACTACACGCATCCGTCGCAGCTCGGCAACGACCGCATCCGGGACGAGCTGCTCGCGGCCAGCGCACCCTGACGCGGGGTGGGCCTGTGCGCGAGGGGCGGGCTTGCGCGCGACGGGTGGCCGAACGCGCGACGGGTGGCCGAACGCGCGAGGGGTAGCCGTGCGCGGCTACCTCTCGGGCGCAGCGCCACCTCTCGATCGCTCACTCGGCGCGCAGGGGCGCGGGCGCCGCGGCGGATGCGGCCGGTCAGTCGATCAGGCGGGCGCCCGGCACCGGGCCGGTCACCTTGACCGCCGTGAGCTGCGCGGCCGAGAGGCTCGCCTGCACCTCGATCGCCGACTCGATGCTGTCGCAGAGGAACGCGACGGTCGGCCCCGATCCCGAGACGATGCCGGCGAGCGCACCGGAGCGCTCCCCCAGCTCGAGGGTGCCCGCGAGCCGCGGCATGAGCCGCAGCGCCGGCGCCTGGAGGTCGTTCTGCAGCACCTCGGCGAGCATCGACGGGTCACCCGCCCGCAGCGCCTGCAGCACCCGCGCATCCACCGTCGGCACGTCGTGGGCCGGGGCGATGTCGGCGGCGTGCAGCGCGCGGTGCTCGTCGAGGGCGCGGTAGACGTCGGGGGTCGACAGTCCCGCCTCGGTGTAGGCGAGCACCCAGTGGAACTGCCCGCGGGCGAGCGCAGGCGTGAGCCGATCGCCGCGACCGGTGCCGACGGCGGTGCCGCCGGCGAGCGCGAACGGCACATCGGCGCCGAGCTCCCTGGCGATGTCGTGCAGCGCCTCACGGCCCAGGTGCAGCCCCCACAGCTCGTCGCACGCGACGAGGGTCGCCGCGGCGTCGGCCGAGCCGCCGCCCATGCCGCCGGCGATCGGCACGTGCTTCTCGATCGACAGCGAGACGCCGCCGGTGACGCGGCCGCGGCGCGCGAGCGCCATCGCCGCGCGGATGGCGAGGTTGTCGGCGCCGGTCGAGAGGTGCTCGTGCGGCACCGGCCCGGAGAAGCGCACCGAGAAGTCATCGGCCTCGGTCGCCTCGACGAACTCGTGCAGGCTCACGGCCTGGTAGGCGGTCGCGACGTCGTGGTAGCCGTCGTCCTGCAGCGCACCCACGCCCAGGTGCACGTTGATCTTGCCGGGCGCCTTCGCCCGCACCGTGCTCCTCCGACTGCCCTGCGCCACGGCATCCAACCTAGTGCGCTCGCGAGGCGCTTCCTGCGAGCCCCGGCGCTGCCCTCCCCTCATGGCGCACGAGATCATGTTCGATCCGGCGGATCCGCTGCTCGCCCGGGTGCGGGCGATCGCCATGGCGCTCCCGGCTGCGCGGGAGGAGGTCTCGCACGGTCGCCCGGCGCTCTTCACGACGAAGGTGTTCGCCTACGACGCCGGCACGCCGAAGGAGGAGCACGTTACGGGTGTGCATCCGCAGCGCCTGACCGTGCTCCTCGACCCGGACGAGCGGCTCGCGATGCTCGAGGAGGGCGCGATCGCGCCTGCCTACCTCGCGCCCTACGGATGGATCGCGGTCGAGCTCGAGGACGCCGACCGGATCAGCGCGCGACGGCCGCGAAGATCGCCGCGATGTCGTCCTTCGCCGCCTCCATGGTCGCCGCATCCGGCAGCCGCTCGATCGTGAGGTTGACCGGCGTGCCCGACCGGTTGGGCTGCTGCGCCGCGGCCGCCAGGCGCGTGCCGTCGCTGCGCCGCCAGCGCACCACCGGCTGCGCAGCCGCGAGGTTCTCGCCGTGCGCGGCGCCGCAGCGGGACTCGACCTCGGCGCGCACAACCGCGAGCGCCGCGAGCCGCTCCCCCGGCACGGTGCGCGTCTGGGAGACCGAGAACGTGCCGTCGGCCTGCTGGCCCGGAAGCCTGCCCTTGCGATCCTGCTCGAAGTCGACGGTGATGCCCTGCGACCACCACTGGTCGACGGCGTGCTCCGCGACGAGCCAGTCGGCGATCTGCCGGTGGCTCCACTCGAGCGCGCCTGCCGCCTGGAGCAGGTCGCGCCACTCCACGTGCGAGCGGCCGGTCGCCGCGCGCATCGCCTCGGCACCCATGTTGCGGTCGATGCGGTCGACCATCAGGCGTCCGGCGCGGATGCGGGCGCGTCGGGCGCATCGGCCGCCTCGGCGATGCGGATGAAGTCGTCGAGGTCGAGCGCCTCGCCGCGGAGCGTCGGCTCGACGCCGGCGCGCTCGAGCACGGCGGTCGCCGCGCCGGACGACCCGAAGACCCCGGACAGCGCCTGCCGCAGCATCTTCCGCCGCTGCCCGAAGGCGCCGTCGATGACGCGGAACGTGCGGCGCCGGAGCGCCTCGTCGCCGCGCTCCGGGCCGCGCCGGAAGCCCACGAGCACGCTGTCGACGTTGGGCACCGGCCAGAAGATCTGGCGCGAGACCTCGCCCTCGAGCGCCCACTGCCCCCACCAGGCGACCTTCGCGCTCGGCGAGCCGTAGACCTTCGATCCGGGCGGGGCGGCGAGCCGGTGCCCGACCTCCGCCTGCACCATCACGAGCGCCCGGTCGATCGTCGGGAAGCGCTCGAGCAGGTGGATGAGCACGGGCACCGAGACGTTGTACGGCAGGTTCGCGACGATCGCCTGCGGCTCGAAGGGCAGCGCCTCGATGGTGAGGGCGTCGTGGTGCACGACCTCGAGCCGCGCCTCCGGCTGCTTGCGCTCCACGGTCCGCGGCAGCAGCTCGGCGAGCCGCGGGTCGATCTCGACCGCCGCGACGCGCGCGCCGACCTCGGTCAGCCCGAGCGTGAGCGACCCGAGTCCCGGCCCGACCTCGACGACGTCGCGGCCGGCGACATCCGCGGTCCTGACGATGCGCCGCACCGTGTTGGCGTCGACGACGAAGTTCTGGCCCCAGCGCTTCGTCGGCGTCAGCTCGAGCGTCAGCGCGAGCGCGCGGATCTCGGTCGGCCCGAGGAGCGCCTCGGCGCTGCGTCCACCCGGTCGCGCCTCGCCGGCCTGGCTGTCGATGCTCATCCATCGACCCTATGCCGCGCGCGCGGCGGGCGCGCCCAGCGGTCTCGGGCAGGATGCTGGGACCGAGGATGCCGGAACGTGGCCGAATCGTGACCGAGCGGGCGTGACCTCGACCCGACACTGGACATGTCAGAGCGTGCGGGGAGACCGCCCGCCAGAGAGGACACCGCCGTGCGCCGATCCGAGAGCAACTCGCTCACCGCCATCGCTCCTGCCGGCGCGCCGACCGCCCGGTCGCGTCGGATGCTCGGCCTCGTCGCGCTCGCCGGCTCCGCGGCGCTGCTGGCGGCGTGCGCGTCGCCGGGCACCTCGCCCACGACCGCGCCGCCAGAGCCGAGCGCTGCCGGCGACACCGGCGCCGCGCCCGTGGCGCTCGCCGACGACCTGCTGCAGGCCGAGGGGCTCTTCGATGAGGTGAGCAGCGAGGGCTACGCCGTGCGCTGGCTGGAGCCGGGCGAGTCGATCGCCGTCGTCATCGGCGGCTCAGGTGGGGGTGGCGAGTGCATCCCGCAGCCGCACGCGGCCGAGCTCGGAGCGGTGGGCGCTGCCGTCGTCGTGTCCTTCGACCCGCCCGACGCGGCGATCGCCTGCACGGCCGACTACCGCCTGCACGGCTGGGAGCTCGTGCTCCCGATGAGCGTGCCCGTCGACCTGCCCACCGTGGTGGAGCTCGTGAACCTCCGCGGAGAGGACGAGACCACCGAGGTCCGGATCGGTGCCGACGACCTGCTCGACGCGGGCCCGACCGCCGACCCGCAGCCGTCGCTCATCCCCGAGCCGTCGGCCGAGGGCGCGGCGCCCTCGCCCATCCCGCCCGACCAGCTGCCCGAGGCCGACGTCACGATGCAGGACGCGCAGGTGCGCTGGATCGAGCCGGGACGGCGGCTCGCCGTGATCCTGGGCGGCTCGGGCGTCGCCGAGTGCGTGCCGACGCCCGTCGCCGCGCGCACCACGGGCATCAGCGCCATCGCCGTCTCGTTCGAGTTCCCGAGCGAACCGATGGACTGCAGCGCCGACTTCCACCTCTACGGCTGGCAGTTCGAGCTCGAGGAGCCCGTCTCCGGCACGCTGCCCGCCGAGGTGACCGTGACGGGCACGACCGCTGCAGACAGCTCGACGGTGCTCGCCCTGCAGCCCGACGACCTGCTCAGCGCGCCGTAGTCGTCAGTCCCAGGCGCCGTAGGCGCGCAGCGTGTTGGCGGCGGTCTCGGCCGCGATGACGTCGGCCTCGACCCCGAGCCGGGCGGCGATGAAGCGCACGGTGAGCGGCGTGAGGTAGGGGCTGTTCGGTCGACCGCGGTGCGGGGCGGGCGTGAGGAACGGCGCATCCGTCTCGACGAGGATCCGGCTGCGGTCGGCGACCGCGAGCGCCGCGTGCAGGTTCTTCGCGTTGGAGAACGTGACGGTGCCCGCGAACGACAGGTACCAGCCGTGCTCGGCCGCGATCCGCGCGAGGTGCTCGTCACCGGAGAAGCAGTGGAAGACGGTCGTCTCGGGCGCGCCCACGCGCAGGAGCGTCTCGACCACGTCGTCGTGCGCGTCGCGATCGTGGATCTGCAGTGCGATGCCGTGGCGCTTCGCGATGTCGATGTGCGCCTCGAACGACTCGAACTGCGCGCGACGCCCGTCGGCACCGGTGCGGAAGAAGTCGAGGCCGGTCTCGCCCACCGCCCGCACCCGCGGCCGCGCGGCGAGCGCGTCGATCGTGGCGAGCGCGTCGAAGAGCGTGTCGGCGTCGGCGTAGCCGGGCGCCTCGTTCGGGTGGATCGCGACGGCGGCGAGCACGCGCGGGTCCTGCGCCGCGAGCGCTGCCGACCACTCCGACGACTCGACGTCGCCGCCCACCTGGATGACGCCGACGACCCCCGCCTGCTCGGCCGCGTCGAGCGCCGCCCAGTATGGGAAGTGCTCGCCGTCCTTGATCTCGAGGTGCGTGTGGTTGTCGTAGATCGGCACGCCGAGCGGCTCGGGCACCGGCGGCCGGGTCGTGTCGCGCTTGCCGTCATCGTGCCGCTCGCGGATGTACTCCCCACCAGGCAGGGTCGTCTCGCGGGGGCCGTCGGAGAGTCGGTCGGCGGCGCTGTCGTTGGGCGCGGTCCCGTCGTGGCTTGCAGGCATGGCCACCAGCCTACGAGCGCTCCGCCCAGGCCGATGCCGAGTCCTCGTCCAGGTTCTCCGATGGATCCGATGCCAGCATGGCCGGTGCAACGATCCGTCTGGAGGCCTCCCGGCATGCTGAGACTGCTCGCCCTGCCCGTCGCCGTCGCGGCTGTGCTCGCCTCGAGCGGGTGCGCAGCCGGCGACCGCGGAGGCGAGTCGACGGCGCCGGGCACGACGCCGACCGAGGCACCGGAGGCGTACCAGTCCCCGTCCGGCGAGCCTCCGGCGGGAGACGATGACGCGACCGGCGACCCGAACGGCTCCGCCGAGCCCAGCACCTCCCCGCCCTCGGCGATGACCTCGACGGCTCCGAGCCCGAGCGGCGACCCCGGCACGCCCGGCCTGCCGGAGCACAGCGGCGCATCCGTCGACGACGTGCTGCGGCTCGGCGCGGTCGCGACGTGGATCGAGCGGCCCGTGCTGATCGCGCTGTCGCTGCCCGCGACGGCCAGCTGCTGGGCGTTCGCCGGTGTGCCGCAGGTCGAGTCGACGACGCGGATCGTCGTGAGCGTCGAGGTGCCGACCACGTGCGAGGCGCCGGATGGCGCGCGCACCTACGCGATCCCTGTGCCCCCGGGGATCGACGCGAGCGCCGAGGTGGAGCTCGCGGTGGTGGGCCTCGAGCTCGAGTTCACGCTGACGCTGCCCGGGCGGTAGCGGCGCCGCGCGGGAGCGCGGAACTTACGGAGCAGTGCACGGTTCTGCGCTTCACGCGCTTCCAGGACAGCCGTTCGGTGCAACTGCTCGCTGATCGGCTCCGCGACGACTTGCGCGCGGCCTCCGCCCCTCCGTCAGTGCGCGAGCCGCGCGAGGGCCTCGTCGAGCCGCTCGAAGTCCTCGTCCATGCCGCCGTCGATGCCGGAGGCCACCATCGCATCGCAGTCGGCTGCCGACGCGTACGTCGACGTGATCTCGAGCGAGCTGCGGCCGTCGGGCAGGTCCCGGAACTCCAGCACCTCGAGCGTGGGCCGGCCGGGCTCCGCCTGGAACTCCCAGGTGTGCGCGATGCGGCCCTGCACCACCTCGTGGTACGAGCCCCAGAAGCGCCAGTCGCCGCCCATCTCGACCGTGTAGTCGAAGCGGCCGCCGGTGCGCGGCTCGAAGTGCTCGATGCGCAGGCGCGAGCCGCGCGGACCCATCCACTGCGAGAAGAGCTCGGCGGTCGTGTGCGCGCGCTGCACAGCGGCGGCGGATGCCTCGAACTCACGGCGGTGCACGATCGACTGCGACCCGATGCGCTCGTGGGTGGTGGTGGCCATGCGGCGACACTACGCGCCGCTCGTGATGATCTCGATACGCGGCCGGGCTCCGCCCGGCTGCGACTCGATCAGCGAAGCGCGGGTCAGGCCGCGGGCTGCGCCTGCTCGATGCGCGGGAAGAGCGGCGGCACCGTCGTGACGCGGCCGGTGCCCTCCCAGCGGTGCGCCTCGCGGATCGGCTGCGCGAGCACATCGCCCTCGCCCCCGACGGCCGCCCAGAGCTTCTGCGCCGACTCCGGCATGACGGGCGCGAGCAGCACCGCGACCGCGCCGATGCCGTGCACGTTCGAGGCGAGCACCGCCGCGAGCCGGTCGCGCTGTGCGTCGTCCTTCGCGAGCACCCACGGCGCCTGCTCGGTGATGTAGCCGTTCAGCCGCTCGACGATCGCCATCGCGGCGTCGACCGACTCGTCGATCGCGAAGCGGTCGATCGCCTCGTCGGCGCGACGCACCGCATCCGCCACGATCGTCTGGATGTCGTCGTCGACCGCGACCGCCGGCACGACGCCGTCGCAGTACTTGTGCACCATCGCGATGACGCGGCTCGCGAGGTTGCCGAGGCCGTTCGCGAGCTCGGAGTGGTACCGAGCGTCGAGGTCCTCCCACGAGAACGAGCCGTCGGAGCCGAACGCGATGGCCGACATGAAGTAGTAGCGGAACGCGTCGACGCCGAAGACCTCGGTGATCTGGCGCGGCTCGATGCCCGTCGCCTTCGACTTCGACATCTTCTCGCCGCCGACCAGCAGCCAGCCGTGGCCGAAGACGTGCTCCGAGATCTCGAGCCCCGCCGCCATCTGCATGGCGGGCCAGATGACCGCGTGGAAGCGGGCGATGTCCTTGCCGACGATGTGGGTGGCCGGCCAGCGGCGGGCGAAGCGCTCCTCGTCGACCCCGTAGCCGTTGGCGGTGATGTAGTTGAGCAGCGCCTCGAACCAAACGTAGACGACGTGCGTCTCGTCCCACGGCACCTTGATGCCCCAGTCGAAGGTGTTGCGGCTGATCGACAGGTCGTTGAGGCCCTGCTTGACGAACTGCCGCACCTCGTTGCGCACGTGCTCGGGCTGCACGTAGTCGGGGCGCTCGTCGTAGAGCGCGAGCAGGCGGTCGCCGAACTCCGACAGCTTGAAGAAGTAGTTCGCCTCGCGCACCGTCTCGATCGGGCGGGAGTGGATGGCGCAGACCAGCTGCCCCTCGAACTCGCCCGTGCCCGGCACGAGGTCGTTCGGCGTCTTGTACTCCTCGCAGCCGACGCAGTACTGCCCCTCGAACTCGCCGTGGTAGATGTACCCGGCCTCCCTGAGGCGCTCGAGGAAGATGCGCACGCCCGCCTTGTGGCGCTCGTCCGTCGTGCGGATGAAGTCGTCGTTCGCGATGTTCAGCAGCTCGAGCTGCGGGATCCAGGCGGTCTCGACCAGCCGGTCGGTCCACTCCTGCGGGCTCACGCCGTTCGCGGCGGCGGTGCGCATGATCTTCTGGCCGTGCTCGTCGGTGCCGGTGAGCATCCACGTGTCGTCGCCGCGCTGCCGGTGCCAGCGGGCGAGCACGTCGGTCGCGACCTCGTTGTACGCGTGCCCGATGTGCGGCACGTCGTTGACGTAGTAGATCGGCGTCGTGACGGTGAAGCGCTCGGGCATGGGGTCCAGTCTAAGCGCGCGGCCGCACGGCGTCCGAGCGTGTGACGCCCGGCGTCAGACTCACCGGGTCATGCGCGAACCAGCACTTCGACGCGCTCCAGCGCAAGTCCGTGGCGGTCGTGAGCCTGCTCGATGTCGAAGTCGTTCTGGACGTTCAGCCAGAAGCGCTCGGACAACCCAAGGGCCTTCGAGAGTCGAAGTGCGGTGTCGGGCGTGATGCTGCGCTTGCCCCGGATGATCTCGCTCAGGCGCGTCTGAGCAAGGCCGGTCGCCTGCGCGAGTCGGTATGCCGAGATACCGAGCGGCTCAAGGAACTCCTCCCGCAGGATCTCGCCTGGCGGGATGGGAGCATGTGCCCTGGTCATCAGAACTCCTCTCAGTGGTAGTCGGTGATCTCGACCCCGGCGGGTCCGCTCGGGGTCCAGGTGAAGCAGATCCGATACTGATCGTTGATGCGGATCGAATGCTGACCCGCGCGGTCGCCGACCAGCTGCTCCAACCGATTTCCGGGCGGCACGCGCAGGTCGTTGAGCGCGTCGGCCGCGTTCAACAGTCGCAGCTTCCGCTGAGCTGGGCGCTGCAACTCGGGTCCGAACTGCCGCACATGCTCGCGCTCCCAGACCTTCCGCGTCCGTTGGTCGGCGAACGACTGGATCACGGCACGATGCTATCGCAAGACGATACTGTCGTCAAGCGATACTAGGGCGCGAGCGCGGCCTGGTAGAGCGCGTTCCGCGGGTGCCCGGTCGCCTCCGCGACCTCCGCGGCGGCCTCCTTCAGCCGCATCCCGCCAGCCTTGAGCCGCAGCACCTGCTCGACCGCCGCGTCGAGGTCGGCCAGCACCGGCACGGCGCCGTCGATGACGATGACGATCTCGCCCTTCACACCGGCCTTCGCCCAGTCGACGAGCTCGGCGGCGGTGCCGCGGCGCACCTCCTCGAAGCGCTTCGTCAGCTCGCGGCAGACGGCGATGCGGCGGTCGGGCATCGCGCGGGCGATCGCCTCGATCGAGTCGGCGAGGCGGTGCGGCGCCTCGAACAGCACGAGGGTGCGCTCCTCGCGGGCGACGGAGGCGAGCATCCGGTCGCGCTCCCCTGCCTTGCGCGGCAGGAAGCCGTCGAACGCGAACCGGTCGGTCGGCAGGCCCGAGAGGGCGAGCGCCGTGAGCACCGCCGAGGGGCCGGGGAGGCACGTCACCGCGACGCCGGCGGCGACCGCGGCCTGCACGAGCCGGAACCCGGGGTCGCTCACGGTCGGCATCCCGGCGTCGGTGAGCACGAGCACGTCCTCGGCGCGAGCGCGCTCGACGAGGGCGGGCGAGGCCGCCTCCTCGTTGTGCTCGTGGAGGGCGACGAGCTGCGGCTGCGCCTCGAGCCCCAGGGCACGGATGAGCTGGCGGGCCGTGCGGGTGTCCTCGGCGGCGATGACCGGGGCCGTGGTGAGCGCCTCGCGCAGCCGGCCGCTCGCGTCGCCCAGGTTGCCGATGGGCGTCGCGCCGAGGATGATCACGCGGTCGAGGGTATCCCGCGGCTGCGGAAGCCCCCCTGCGGTCCGGTCCGCGCTCCACGTGCGCTCGATCGGGCTGAGCCGGTCGCCGACCGGCATGGCCGTCTCACGCCGCGCTCACCCCGATCGAGCGCGCGCCCGGCGGGCTCGTCCGGGCGAGCAGTGCGAGAATCGGGCCCGTGACCCTGCCCCGCACCGCCGATGACGCCGACGGCGGAGGCGGTGAGCCGCGCGACGCTGAGCTCGGCGCGACGGCGACGGCGACGGCGGTGTCGGCCTCCGCACTGTCGCGCGCCGGCTCCCCCCGGCTCGCGCGCCTCACCGACGCGTACGGGTCGCTCGAGCGGCGCCTGGCCGAGCCGCGCATCCGCCGGCGCATCGAGATCGCGGCGCCCGTCGCCATCCTCGGCCTCGCCGCGGTCGCGCGGCTCGTGGGCCTCGGGAACCCGCACCTGCTCATCTTCGACGAGACCTACTACGTCAAGGAGGGCTGGTCGACCTGGCAGCTCGGCTACGAGGGCGAGTGGGCCGAGGGCGCGAACGAGCGCTTCGAGGCGGGCGACCCGGGCGCGCTGTCGACGGAGGCCGACTACGTCGTGCACCCGCCGCTCGGCAAGTGGATCATCGGCATGGCGATGGCCGTCTTCGGCATGGGCGACCCGTTCTGGTGGCGACTGCCGAGCGCGCTCGCCGGCATCGCGCTCGTCGGGCTCACCTACGCGGTCGCGCGCGGCCTGCTGCGGTCGGTCGCGTTCGCCTCGCTCGCAGGCTTCTGGATGGCGATCGACGGGTTCGCGATCGTGATGAGCCGCACCGCGCTGCTCGACGGCATCCTCGCGGTGTTCGTGCTCGCCGGCGCCGGTGCGCTGCTGCTCGATCGCCGCGGCTCCCCCGCGCGCACCGTGCGGGCGCTCGCCGCACGGCGCGGCCGCTTTGGCGCGGCGCTCTGGAACCGGCCGTGGATCATCGTCGCGGGCGTGCTGCTCGGCGCGGGCTGCGCGACGAAGTGGTCGGGCGGCGCCTTCCTCGCCCTGTTCGGGCTCTGGATCGTCGTGATGGAGGCGCTCGACCGGCGGCGCGCGGGCTACCGGCATCCGTGGCTCGGCACCCTGCTGACGCAGGCGCCTGCGAGCTTCGTGCTGCTCGTCGTGCCGGCGCTCGTCGTCTACGTGGCGAGCTACGCCGGCTGGTTCGACGGCGGCTGGGGCAGCCAGCTCATGCTCGAGCGCGCCGACCTGCGCTGGGGCGGACTGCTCGCGTGGGTGCCGCTCGGGCTGCAGTCGCTGTGGGCGTACCACGCGCAGCAGCTCGGCTTCCACGTCGGGCTCACGAACGACCACGCCTACCAGTCGCCCGCGATCGAGTGGCTCTGGCTGGGGCGCCCGACCGGCTTCAAGATGGTCACCGTCGAGGACGGCAGCTGGTGGATCACCGCGGTCCCCAACCTGCTCGTCTGGTACGCCGGCGTGCTCGCGCTCGGCTTCCTGCTCTTCCACGTCGGCCGCTCGCTCGACCGCCGCGCCGCCTTCCTGCTGCTCGCCGTCGCGGCCGGCTACGTGCCGTGGCTGCTCTTCCCCGACCGCACCATCTTCTTCTTCTACGCCATCGTCTTCCTGCCGTTCCTCGTCATCGGCCTCGCCTTCACGCTGCAGCAGCTCGTCGCGCTGCGCGCCCCCGCACGGGCCGCCACCAGTGGGGATGCGCGCACCGCCCTCGACGAGGACCTCGCGGCCGCGATCCCGCCCGTCCCCGGCACGGAGACCGCCAGGCGCGACACGGCCTCCGAGCCCGTCGACGACGTCGAGTGGCGGGCCGCCGCGTGGTCGATCGTCGCCCTGCTGGTCGTGACGAGCATCCTCGTCGCCGCCTGGTACCTGCCGGTCTGGTACGGCATCCCGCTGCCGGATGGGCTCATGCGGCTGCGGTTCTGGCCGCCGAGCTGGCCCTGACGCTGCGCCGATGGGTCAGGCGCTGCGGTGGCGCTCTGCGAAGCCGCTGGAGCGGATGATGCGCTCCGCGGCGTCGCCCTCGAGCGCCGGCCAGACGTCGAAGCGGAACGCTTCCCCCGGCGTCTCGTACGCGCGGCCGTACTGCGCGTCGCGGTCCCGAGCGCTGCACCGCACGACGTAGCGGCCGGCGCCGCGCGTCGCGAGGTTCTCGGATCCCTCGCCCAGCCCTCCCCAGCCCTCGATGCGCAGGTCACCGCTCCTTGCGTCGAGCACGATCTCGACGACGTCATCCCAGCGGTCGTCCACGACCGGCCGCTCGGCGTGTGAGGCCCACGCGTAGGGAACCTCGCCCGAGTAGACACCGGTGACCACGACGGCGCCGCCCCCGCTCAACGGTTCGATCACGCCGTTCGGAGCGTTGCCGTCCCAGTCGAACGTCTCGCCGTCCGGCGAGAGGTAGAACTGGTGATAATCGGCCCATGTGCTCGCGGCACCGGATGTCTCGATCGTCATGGGGCGATCCTGCACCATCCAGCGCGGTCCTGCCATGACGGCTCAGTAGGGCTGCGGCAGCTCGCAGACGAAGCCCTCGCAGCGGTAGGCAGCGGGGGCGGTCTTGCCCTCGAGCAGCGCGAAGCCCGCGGCCGCGAGCTCGGCCGCCTGCTCCGAAGTTGCGACGAACGCGCCCGGCTCTCGGCGCAGCTCCTCAGGCGGATCGCCGATGAGCACGAGCGTGCGCGGCGGCTCCGCGATGCGTGCGGCGACGCGCAGCATCGCGGGACCCGCGATCGGGTTGCGGAGGGCCAGGCGCGCGTCGAGCAGGCGAGCCGCGCGATCCAGGTGGGCGGCGTCGCCGCTGAGCGAGAAGAGGGCGTGCAGCGCGCCCGCGAGCGCGGCCTGCCCCGAGGGTGCGTCGCCGTCGGCGTCGGGACCGAGCTGCAGCGCCGGCCCCTGGGCCGACGTGGCGGCCGGATCGGGTGCCGCGTCGAGGATCGCGCGCGCCGCGGTCGCCCAGCGCACCTCGCCGGTCGCGGCGGTGAGCGCGAGCAGGCCGCTCGCAAGGCAGCCAGCGTCAGCCGCGGTCGCCCGCGCGTTGGAGGGCCGGCCGTCGAGGCTCGCGTGCACGAGCGCGGCCGGGTCGGCGGCGTGGTGTGCGAGCAGGTGCTCGGCGGCGCCGCGGGCGAGCGCGAGCGCCGTGCGGTCGCCGTCGCGCAGCGCGCGCACCGCGAGCGCCTCGATCGCGAGGCCGTTCGCGGCGGTGACGACCAGTCGGTCGAGCGGCGGCCGCTCGACGCCCGCATCCGCCGGCGCGAGGTGCCAACCGCCCTCCACCCGCCGCCCGTCGACGGTGGACTCCGCGTCCTCCGCGACCGCGAAGGCCCCGCCCGGCAGCCGCAGGACATCGCCGAGGAAGCCGACGAGGCCGCTCGCGACGGATTCGCGGCCCAGCAGCGTCGCGACGTGCAGCAGCTGCGCGTTGTCGACGAGCATCCGCTCGAAGTGCGGCACCGACCAGTCGCGCTGCGTCGCGTAGCGGAAGAAGCCGCCGTCGCGGCCACGGAGGTGCGAGTAGCCGCCCGCGGCGACGACCGCGTCGTCGCCCGCGGCGGCGTCGAGCAGCCGACCGGCGAGCTGCGGATCGACGTCGACGAGCGCGAGCAGCAGCGGCGCCTGCGGGAACTTCTGCCCGGTGCCGAGCCCGCCGTGCTCCGGGTCCTCCGCGCGGGCGACCGCCGCGAGCGCCGCGCGCGCGGCCGCCGCGTCGGGTGCGTCCCCGTCGACGGAGGCCGACTCCCGCAGCGCCTGCTGCACCTGCTCGGCGGTGCCGGCCACGGCATCCGGCTGCGTGCGCCACGCCTCACCGATCGCGCTCAGCACGTCGCGGAAGCCCGGGATGCCCTGCCTCGCGGCAGGCGGGAAGTAGGTGCCGGCGTAGAACGGCAGGCCGTCGGGTGTGAGGAACACGCTGAGCGGCCAGCCGAGCTGCCGGGTGAAGGCCGACGCGGCGCCCATGAGCGCGGCGTCGACGTCGGGCCGCTCCTCGCGGTCGACCTTCACGGCGACGAAGCCGCCGCGCAGCAGCGCACCGACGGCCGGGTCGGCGAAGGACTCGCGCGCCATCACGTGGCACCAGTGGCACGTCGCGTAGCCGACCGAGGCGAAGACCGGCACGCCCCGCTCGCGCGCCTCGGCGAACGCGTCGTCGCCCCACTCGCGCCAGTCCACGGGGTTGTCGGCGTGCAGCCGGAGGTAGTCGCTCGTCGCTTCGGCGAGCCGGTTGTCGGCGGGTCGCTCCATGCGCCCGACGCTACTCGCGCCGCCTGGCGGCGAGCAGGACGGCGGGGGTGTGCTCGCATGCGAGGCTCGACGGCATGGATGCGCAGCGCAGGACCGAGCCGAGCCGGATCGTCGCCGTGCCGATCGAGCACCCGACGGTGCCGCACGTCGACGCGATCGTCGAGGTTCCGGTTGCGGCGTGGGCGAGCGTCGTGCTGCTGCACGGCGCCGGCGGGTCGGCGACGCATCCCTGGATGGAGGGCGCCGCGCGCGGGCTCGTCGGCGAGGGCGTCGCGGTCCTGCGCGCGAGCTTCCCCAACGCGCAGGCGGGCAAGCGCCAGCCGGAGCGAGCGCCGAGCGCGATCGCGACGTGGCACGCGGTGATGGCAGCCGCGCGGGACCTGCTCCCCCACGAGCCGTGGGCGGGCGGCAAGTCGTTCGGCGGCCGGATGGCCGCCGCGGCGGTCGCGGAGGGCATGCCCGCCGCCGGCCTGCTCTACCTCGGGTACCCGCTGCACGCGCCGGGCAAGCCAGAGCGGGTGCGCGACGAGCACCTCGAGGGGATCCGCCTGCCGCAGCGGTTCCTGCAGGGCACGAACGACCCGTTCCAGTCGGGCGACCTGCTCGACCGGCTCGTCGAGCGGCTGCCCGACGGGCGCGTCGACTGGGTCACCGGCGGCGATCACTCGTTCCTGATCGCGGGCGGCGACCGCGACCCCGAGCGGGTAGCGGAGGCGCTCGGGCCACGGGTCGCCGCGCTCCTGCGCTGAGCGAGCCGCACCTCCGCTGCGTTACCGCCTCCGCTTCCAGCGGAACCACCACGTGCCTCTCTCCCGGCACGTGGATGGCCGCTCAGCATGCATCAGCGGAACGGCACGCGCGGCCGGCGCATCCGATGCCAGTGCACGCACGGCTGGGTCGAGCCACGCCGCACGCCCGCGCACGGCGGCATGCCCTCGGGCGGCTCTGCCTCGAGCACGATGGTGCGGCCGTCGAGCTCGAGCTCGCGGCTCGTCGACCAGAGATGCCACGCGGGCTGCACGGCGTTGCCCAGCACCTCGCAGTCGCAGTAGCCACCACTCGCCTCGAGGCGCCGCTCGAGCTGCGTCGCGCGGGGTGCGACGAGATCGCGGTAGTGCGCGGCGAAGCGCAGGTCGCCGTCGCAGTCGTACCGCTCGAGCACGCGGTCGAGGTAGCAGGCGAGGCACTCCCTCGGGTTGGGCGCGAGCCAGGCGTCGAGCAGGCTGCGCACGTAGGACTCGGCATCGTCGGTGATCGATCGCTCCATGCGGCGCACGATGGCACGGCGCGCGCCGCGTGCGTGCGGCGCATCGGCAAGCCTGTGCACAGCCGCCGCGCCGAGCGGAGCGCGGCCGACTCGTGCGCCCGAGCCGGATGAACCCGATACCGGCTGATGGACCCAGGATCTCGGATCCAGGATCCGGAATAGGCTCCGCGAGCGCGCCGAGTCGCGCCGAAGCGGGGACGCGGGGCGCCATCTGCCGTGCTGACCGCATGCGCGCATGGTCGAAGCAAGAGCTCCTCACCGCGATCGCCTCCGAGCGGGCGGCGCTCGCCGAGCAGCTCACCGAGCTCGATGCGGCGCGGTGGGCGACGCCGTCGCTCTGCGCGGGATGAACCGTCGAGCACGTCGTGGCGCACCTCACGGCGGCCGCGAGCACCGGGCCGCTGCGCTGGATGCGGAGCATGGCGAGCGCACGCTTCGACGACGCCGTTCGCAACCAGCGGCGGCTCGAGGAGCACCTGGGGTCGACTCACGGCGGCACGCTCGAGCGCTTCCGCGCCGTGCTCGACAGCCGCACGGCGGCGTCCGGTCACCGGCCCGCGGCGCTCGGCGTCGGCGACGGCCCGCTCGTGCGCGGCCCCCGCCGTCGCGCTGGTCGTCAGCATGGTCGGGCGCAGCGCGATGCTCGACCGGCTCGAGGGGCGACGGCGTCGCGATGCTCGCCGATCGGATCGCCGCGCCGCGGAAGCCCAGCCCCTGACGCGACTCGACCCGCTCTCGCCGACCCGACCCGCTGTGCGGGGTCGAGTGGGCGAGAACGGGTCGAGTCGAGCGGCGGGACGGGGCTCGGGTCAGCTGACCTCTGCCGGGTCGGCCGACACGCGGCCGGCGGCACCCTGGTCGAGCGCGTCGATCGCGGCGAGGTCCTCCGCGGTCATCTGCACGCCGGCGGCGGCGAGGTTCTCGTCCATGCGCTCGCGGCGGTTCGACTTCGGGAAGACGATCCGGCCCGACTGCAGGTGCCACGCGATCGTCGCCTGCGCCCACGAGATGCCGTGGCGCTCGGCGATCTCGCCGATGACGGTCGACGCGTAGTCGACCTTGCCCTGGCCGAGCGGGCCCCAGGCCTCGATCCGGATGTCGTGCTCGGACGCGAGCGCGGTCGTCGCGCGCTGCTGGAACTGCGGGTGCAGCTCGATCTGGTCGATCGCGGGCACGATGCCGGTCTCGAGGATCTCGGGCAGGTAGCGCTCGTCGAAGTTCGAGACGCCGATCGACGTCGTCAGGCCCTCGTCGCGCATCGCGCCGAGCGTCTGCCAGGTCTCCACGGCGCTGCCGGCCGACGGCGTCGGCCAGTGGATGAGGTAGAGGTCGACGCGGTCGAGGCCGAGCTTCTCGAGGCTCTCACCGAGCGCGGCGCGCGCCTCGGCCTCGCCGCGGCGGTCGTTCCAGAGCTTCGTCGTGATGAACAGCTCGTCGCGCGGGATGCCGCTGGCCGCGATCGCGCGGCCGACACCCTCCTCGTTGCGGTAGATCGCCGCCGTGTCGATGTGGCGGTAGCCGGCCTCGAACGCGTCGAGCACGATGCGCTCGGTCTCGGCCGGGTCGACCTTGAAGACGCCGAAGCCGAGCTGCGGGATCGAGCGTCCGTCGTTCAGCTGCAGGGTGGGGATGGTGGCAGAGGTCATGCGGTCTCCTCGATGTCGGATGTGTCCTCGGGCAGTGCGGCCCGGTCGACGCCGTCGACATGGCGCTCGTCGTGACCGACGTACTCCGAGAGTGGGCGGATGAGCGCGTTGTTCGCGCGCTGCTCGATGATGTGGGCGGTCCAGCCGGTCACGCGCGCGGCGACGAACAGCGGCGTGAAGATCGGCACGTCGAAGCCGATGAGCGCGTAGGCGGGGCCCGACGGGAAGTCGAGGTTGGGCTTGATCGGCTTCCGGTCGGCCATCGCCTGCTCGAGCGCGGTGTACATCTCGAGCGTCTCGGGCGAGCCGAAGTGCTCCGCGAGCCGCTCGAGCGCCGCGCGCATCGTCGGCACGCGCGAGTCGCCGTTCTTGTAGACGCGGTGGCCGAAGCCCATGATCTTGCGCTTCTCGTCGAGCGCGGTCTGCATCCACGCATCCGCCTTCGACGGCTCGCCGACCTCCTCGAAGATCTCCATGACGGCCTCGTTCGCACCGCCGTGCAGGTGGCCCTTGAGCGCGCCGATCGCGGCGGTGACGGCCGAGTAGAGGTCGGCGAGCGTCGAGGTCACGACGCGGGCGGTGAAGGTGGATGCGTTGAACGAGTGCTCGGCGTAGAGCACCATCGACTGGTTGAACGCCTCGACGACGACCGGGTCGGCCTCCTCGCCGAACGCCATCCAGAGGAAGTTGGCGGCGTAGTCGAGGTCGTCGCGCGGCTCGACCAGCTCCTTGCCGTTGCGGCGGCGCTGCTCGTACGCCACGATCGCCGGCAGCACCGCGAAGAGCGTGAAGGCCTTGTCGAGGTCGACGGAGGGGTCGTCGGCCTTGGGGTCGTTGGCGCCGACGATGCTCACGGCCGTGCGCACGACGTCCATGGGGTGCGCGTGCGACGGCAGCACATCCATCACCGACCGCACGTTGTCGGGCAGGGCGCGGAGCGACCGCTCCTTCGCGCGGACCTCGGCGAGCTGCTCGTCGGTCGGCAGCTCGCCGTGCCAGAGGAGGTAGGCGACGGCCTCGAACGGCTGCGTCGCGAGCTCCTGCACCGGGTAGCCGCGGTAGAGGAGCGAGTTCGTATCGGGATTGACCTTCGAGATCTCGGTGGTGTCGGCGACGACGCCAGCGAGTCCCTTCTTGATGTCGGACTCGGCCATGGTGCTCCTCGATGAACAGGGGGTGCGGGGCGCCATCCGACTCTAGGGCACGGCTCCCTGGCGACCGCCCGAGCGCGTTCCGCCCTGCGCGCAACGCAGCAGCGCGGCGCCGAGTGGCGCTGGCACCACGCTCGCCAGCGTTCGTGCGCCGGGGAGCAGGGATGCGTGAGAGGGCGCTCACTGCGGTCGACGTCCTCGCCGCGACCGGGTCGCGCGTGCTGGAGCGCCTGCGTCAGCGGTGCCGGAAGCGCGGCTCCCGCTTCTCGCTGAACGCCGCCATGCCCTCCTGCTGGTCCTCGGTGTCGAACAGCGCCGTGAAGCGCTCGGTCTCGAGCGCGATGCCCTCGGCGAGCGGCACCTCGAGCGCGGCGTCCATTGCCGCCTTCGCGGCGACGAGCGCCGGCAGCGACTTCGCGGCGATCGACGCGGCCATCTCCTGGGCCTCGTCGAGCAGCCGATCGGCCGGCACGACGCGCGAGATCAGCCCGATGCGCTCCGCCTCCTCGGCGCCGACGCGGCGGCCGGTGAGGATGATCTCGGCAGCCTTCGGGTAGCCGAGCGCGCGCACGAGGCGCTGCGTGCCGCCGATGCCGGGGATGACCCCGAGCGAGAGCTCCGGCAGGCCGAACGTGGCCGAGTCGGCAGCCAGGATGATGTCGCACATGAGCGCGAGCTCGCAGCCGCCGCCGAGCGCGTAGCCCGACACCGCAGCGATCACGGGCTTGCGCACGGCGGCGAACGCCGCCCATCCGCCGAAGTGGCCGTCGGCCCGCATCTCGGCCGTCGACTTCGTCGCCATCTCCTTGATGTCGGCGCCCGCGGCGAACGCGCGCTCCGAGCCGGTGAGCACGATCGCGCCGATGCCGTCGTCGCCGTCGAGCTCGCTCGCCGCGGCCACGACCTCCCGCATGAGCTGCACGTTCAGCGCGTTGAGCGCTTCGGGCCGGTCGAGGTGGATCCATGCGACGCGGTCGCGCCGCTCGACGCGGATCGTGCGGTCGTCGCCGGTGCCGTCGCCGGTGCTGGGCTCGTTGGTGCTGGGCTCGGTCATGCTGCCTCCTCTGGCAGGGCGAGGTCGCCGTCGGGCGCGGGTTCGAAGCAGGCCCCCACCATGGCATCCGGCACCTGCTCGATGGTGGCGGGCTGCCAGGCGGGGCTGCGGTCCTTGTCGACGAGCTGGGCGCGGATGCCCTCGGCGAAGTCGGGCAGGAGGCTCACGTGCGACGAGACCCGATACTCCTGCTCGAGGGCCCGCTCGAGCTCCGGCAGCGCGGCGGCGCGGCGGAGGGCTGCGAGCGTCACGGTCAGCGCCGTCGGCGAGCGCGTGGCGATGGTCGCGGCGAGGGCAGCGCCAGACTCCCCTGCCGCGGCGAGCCGCTCGAGGATCGTGCCCAGGTCATCGCCCGCGAACGCCTCGTCGACGAGCGCGCGGGCGGCCGCGAGCTCGCCGGTGGGCGGCGTGGTCGCGAGCGCTGCGATCGCCGCGTCGGCGTCGGTCGTCTCGAGGGCCGCGAGCAGCTCCGGGATCCGCTCCGCCGGGATGAACGCATCCGAGAGTCCGAGCAGGATCGCGTCGGCCGGTCCGACGTGCTCGCCGGTGAGGGCGACGCGAGTGCCCAGCTCACCGGGGGCGCGGGTGAGCAGCCAGGTGGCGCCGACGTCCGGCACGAAGCCGATCGTCACCTCGGGGAAGCCGATGCGGGTGGACTCGGTGACGACGCGGTGGCGCGCGTGCGCCGAGATGCCGACGCCGCCGCCCAGGACGATGCCGTGCTGGATGGCGACGACCGGCGTCGACGACCGGGCGATCGCGGCGTTCAGGGCGTACTCGTCGCGCCAGAACGCGCGGGCGGCCGCGCCGCCGGTCGCGACGACGTCCGCGCGCAGGCCGACGACATCCCCGCCGGCGCACAGGCCGCGCTCGCCGGCGCCGGTGATCGCGATCGTGGCGACGGCGGGGTCGCGCTGCGCGGCGGCGAGGGCTGCGGCGATGCCGTGCACCATGTCGTGCGTCAGCGCGTTGAGCGCCTCCGGCCGCTGCAGCTCGATGGTCGCGAGCCGGCCGCGGCGATCGGTGCGCACGTGCTCGGGCATGGCGCCAGCGTATGTCGTCTCGATTCTCAACGTCGCGGGTGGTCGCTCATGCGCTATATCGCCTCGAACTACCACCCGCGACGTTGAGAGGCTCAGTGGGCGCGCTGCGGCACCCGCCGGGCGCGCGTGTACTGCGGCGGCCACACCGACGCATCCGCGACGCCGTCGAGCTCGGCCTCGGCGCCGAGCGCCCAGTGCGGGTTGCGCATCCAGGCGCGCGCGAGCATCACCGCGTCGGCGTCGCCATCGACGAGCACCGACTCGGCGTGCGCCGGGTCCTCGATGAGGCCGACGGCGTTCACCTTCGCGCCCGTCGCCGCGCGCACGTCGCGCGCGAACGGCACCTGGTAGCCGGGCTCGAGCGGGATCTCCTGGCGCGGGTCGAGCCCGCCAGAGGAGAGGTCGAACCAGTCGGCGCCTGCCGCGATCGCCACCCGCACGTGCTCGACCGTCATGGCGGAGTCGATGCCGCCGTCGACCCAGTCGGATGCGCTCAGTCGCACCATGAGCGCGGCCTCCGGCACCGCGGCGCGCACGGCCTCGACCACGCGCTGCAGCAGCAGCGTGCGCAGACCGCCCTCACCGACGCCCCACTCGTCGTCGCGGGCGTTGGACAGCGGCGACAGGAACTGATGCAGCAGGTAGCCGTGCGCGGCGTGCACCTCGACCGCCTCGAAGCCCGCGTCGACCGCGCGACGGGCGGCGACGGCGAAGCGCTCCGGCAGCGCCGCGACCTCGTCGGCCGCGAGCGCGCGCGGCGCCGCGTAGCTGCCGAACGCATCCGAGCCGGCGCTGACGGTCGGCCAGCCGCCCTGCTCGAGCGGCACCGAGCCGCGGCCGCTCCACTCGCGATAGGTCGACGCCTTGCGTCCGGCATGGGCGAGCTGCACGGCCGCCACGGCGCCGTGGGCGCGGATGCGCGCGGCGATCGGCGCGAGCGCCTCGGCCTGCGCGTCGTTCCAGATCCCGAGGTCCTGCGGCGAGATGCGGCCGATCGGCTCGATCGCCGCGGCCTCCGTCATGACGAGCCCGGCACCGCCGCGCGCGAACGAAGTGAGGTGCTCGCGGTGCCAGTCGCCGGGCATGCCGTCCTGCTCCTCGCACGAGTACTGGCACATGGGCGACACCCACGCGCGGTTGCGCACCTCGATCGGCCCGAGCTGCACGGGCGAGAACAGCATGCTCATCGGGGCTCCGCTCCCGGCACCTCGAAGTCGAAGACGCCCTCGTCGAAGGCGCTGTAGGCGGCGTAGTCGTTGAGCTCGTACAGCCGGGCACGCGTCTGCATGCGCTCGACCGCCCCGTCGAGGGTGCCGGTGTCGCGCAGCCCCTCGAGCTCCCGCTCGATCGCGCCCATCGCGATGCGCAGCAGCGAGACGGGGTGGATCGCGATGTTCACGCCCACGTCCTGCAGCTGCTGGTGCGTGAAGAGCGCGCTCTTGCCGAACTCCGTCATGTTGGCGAGGATCGGCACCTGCACCGCCTCGCGGATCGCGGCGAACTCCTCGAGCGAGGCCATCGCCTCCGGGAAGATCGCGTCGGCGCCCGCGGCCTCCAGCGCCTTGGCGCGGTCCTTCGCCGCCTCGAGGCCCCGGACCCCGCGGATGTCCGTGCGGGCCATGATCACGAGGTCGGCATCGCGGCGGGCCGAGACGGCGGCGGCGATGCGCTGCACGGCCCGGTCGAGCGACACGACCTCCTTGCCGTCGAGGTGGCCGCAGCGCTTGGGGTTGACCTGGTCCTCGAGGTGCAGGCCCGAGACGCCCGCGTCCTCGAGCTCGTGCACGGCGCGCGCGACGTTCATCGCCTCGCCGAACCCGGTGTCGGCGTCGATGAGGGTCGGCAGGTCGGTCATGCGCGAGATCTCGCGGCCGCGCTGCGCGACCTCGGTGAGCGTCGTCAGGCCGATGTCGGGCAGTCCCAGCTCAGCCGCCATCACGGCGCCCGAGATGTAGACGCCCTCGAAGCCGAGCTGCTGGATGAGCGGCGCGGTCAGCGGGGTGAACGCCCCAGGGAACCGCTGCAGCGTGCCGGAGGCGAGCCCCGCCCGCAGCGCCTGCCGCTTCTCGGACGGGGTGACGGTCGTCGACAGCACTAGAACAGGCCCTTCGTGGTGCCCTGGTCGACGGTGCCGGCCGGCGCGTAGACGGTGAGCTGGCGCACCTCGTCGACGCTCAGCTCGGGCAGCCGCTCGACGAGCGCGAGGAAGCGGTCGATCTCGCCGTCCTCGACGATGCCCTGCGCGAGCGTGCGCAGCTTCGACACGTACTCGGGGCGGCCGAAGGGACGCGCGCCCGCCGGGTGCGCATCCGCCACCGAGATCTCCTGCTCGATCACCTCACCGGAGGTCAGCGTGATGACGATGCGGCCGCCGAACGCCTTCTTGTCGGGGTCCGGGTCGTGGTAGCGCTCGGTCCAGATCGGGTCCTCGACCGTCGTGATCTTGTTCCACAGCGCGACCGTGTCCGGCCGGCCCGCGCGCTGGGGCGCGTAGGAGTCGACGTGGTGCCAGCCGCCGTCCTGCAGCGCGACCGCGACGATGTACGGGATGGAGTGGTCGAGCGTCTCGCGCGACGCGGTCGGGTCGTACTTCTGCGGGTCGTTCGCGCCCGAGCCGATCACGAAGTGCGTGTGGTGGCTCGTGTGCAGCACGATCGACTCGATGCCCTCCGGGTCGCGCAGCTCGGGCCGCTCGGCCGAGAGCCGACGGGCGAGGTCGATCCACGCCTGCGCCTGGTACTCGGCGGAGTGCTCCTTCGTGTAGGTGTCGAGGATGCCGCGCTTGGGCTCGCCCGGCGCGGGCAGCGGCACGCTGTACGAGCCCTCCCAGCCGTCGAGCAGCTGCGCGATCACGCCGTCCTCGCCCTCGTAGATCGGCACGGGGCTCGTCTGCCCGCGCATGGCGCGGTCGACGGACTCCACGGCCATCTTCCCGGCGAACGCCGGGGCGTGCGCCTTCCAGGTGGAGATCTCGCCCTTGCGCGACTGGCGGGTGGCGGTCGTCGTGTGGAGCGACTGGCCGACGGCCTGGAAGATCGTCTCGGCGTCGAGGCCGAGCATCGTGCCGATGCCGGCGGCGGCGGACGGGCCGAGGTGCGCGACGTGGTCGATCTTGTGCTTGTGCAGGCTGATCGCGCGCACGAGGTCGACCTGGATCTCGTAGCCGGTCGCGAGGCCGCGCACGAGCGCGTGCCCGTCGCAGCCCACGTGCTGCGCGACGGCGAGGATCGGGGGGATGTTGTCGCCCGGGTGCGAGTACTCGGCGGCCAGGAAGGTGTCGTGGTAGTCGAGCTCGCGCACGGCGACGCCGTTCGCCCAGGCCGCCCACTCCGGGCTGACGCGGTCCTCGATGCCGAACACCGCGGCGCCGGGCGTGTAGGGGTGGCGCTGCGCCTGCTCGCGCGCCGAGACGACCGGCGGCCGGTTGAGGCTCGCGATCGCGACGGAGGCGTTGTCGATGATGCGGTTGGCGATCATCTCCACGACGTCGGCCTCCACCTCGACCGGGTCGACCGCGACCTGCGCGATCCTCCAGGCGAGCTGCTCCTCGCGGGGCAGGTTCTCGGCGCTCTTGTGGGCTCTCACGTCATGGTGCTGCATGCGCTCGAGCCTAGCCCGGCGCGATCGGGCACCAGCCGTTGCCCGATCGTTACGCCGCTCCCGGGTGACGTCCGGGTTCGCGGCGGGCCCAGCGTTGAGGATGGCTCGAGGACGCGTCGCGGCGTCCCCTCCCCCTTCGTGAAAGGCACTGCCATGGCCTCCGCCCGTCGCTCCGTCCTCGTCGGCGTCACCGCGATCGCCCTGCTGACCGGCTGCACGCCGACGCCGGCAGCCCCGTCCGCGTCGCCGACGCCGAGCGCGACGCCGACGCAGAGCCCGACACCGACAGCGACGCCGACGGCGACGCCGAGCGAGACACCGTCGCCAACGCCCGCCGCGTCAGCGACTCCTCCGGCTTCCGCCTCCGCGACGTGGCCGCGCTGCGCGGACGGTGTCGTCCGGGACCCGGAGGCCGGTTACACCGTGAGCTGGAACGTCGACACCTACGAGGAGCAGATCGCCGCATCGGATCCGCGCACCGGCTTCGAGCCGGAGGGGCTGCTCGACTCGGACGGCGTGCTCTGCTCGGTCGTCTACGACCACCCCGTCGACGGGCCCGGAGCGGGTGTCGGCCGGTTCTCCACCGCCATCGTCCGCGACGCCGACGTGGTGGCCTCGGTGCAGGCGTGGGCGGCCGAGCACGGCTACGAGCCCCTGGAATCGGGCGGCGAGACGACGGAGTACGTGCTCGGTGCCGAGGACGACATCTACGACGCCCGGCTGCACGCGTACGTCCTCGGCGACCCGGCGGACGGCACCGCGGAGCTCGAGAACCTCGAGCGGCGGTCCGGGCTCGACCTCGAGCCCACGGATGTGCTGCTGACCCACGTCGCCTTCGAGACGGAGCAGTAGCGAGGGAGGTCGTAGCAAGGCGACGTCCTCGCGATCGGGCCTGCCGCGCGCGGTCCCGTCGGCGTACGATCGGCGCTGACCCTCGAGGAAGAGGCGGCCATGGCTCGGTCGAGCGCCCGCGCACCCCGGTTCCGCCGCTCCCTCGCGGCCATCGCCGTCGCATCCGCCGCCGCAGCGTCGCTCGCCGGGTGCATGAGCGGCGGAGCTCCCGACCGCACCGACATCGGCGCCACTGCCGCACCCGCGACGCCGATCGGCGACCCGGGGCCGGAGGCGCAGTGCGGCGACGGCGTCTACACCGAGGGCGACCCGAAGCTCGAGCCGTCCCCCGACGCGCTTCGCGCGGGCTTCGCGGTGCCGGATGCGCTCGACGGCTTCGACGTGCTGTGCACGCTCAGCTGGCGGGCGATGATGAACGACTGTGAGATGACGTTCTCGCGCGCCTACCTCGACGGCGGCGAGGCGGGCGCGCGGCGATCGGAGATCGACGACGCGCTCGTCGCGTGGTCGACGTCGCACGGTCTCGGGCAGACGGAGATCGGCATGTTCGACGACACGCGCAGCTACGGCATCGAGGTCGACCCGGCCGACGGTGCGGTGTCGACGCTGCTGCAGTGGGACGCGGTCAGCCGCTACGACGGCGCCGACGGGGTGCAGCGCCACGCGGACCACGCCGGCATCCCGCTGGACGGGGCCGACGTGGTCGTCGCCTGGAGCGTGTGCCCGGCGCTGCAGGGGTGGGAGACACCGCCGGCAGGAGGCTGACGGGCTAGGCGCTGCCGACGAGCCGCGCGAACACGACGTAGTTGTTCGGGTAGGGGCTCGACGAGTCCTCTCCCTTGTGGCAGGTGATGAGCCGCAGCTCGGCGTCCGCGACCGGGTAGTAGACGGCGCGGGTCGGGAACGAGTCCTTCGCGAAGGTCTCCATGCTGTAGACCTCGAAGACGGCGACAGATCCGTCCTCGCGCGTGACCCGCACCTCGTCGCCCTCGACGAGTCGCGGGAGGTCGTAGAAGACCCCGCTGTCGTCGGTGGTGGAGTTGACCTGGCCGAGCAGCACCGAGGCGCCGCGCTCGCCGGGCGTCGGCGAGCCGTCCCACCAGCTTCCGGGGGATCCCTCCTCGCCGGGCGGGACCTCGAGGGCGCCGTCCTCGCGGATGCCCGTGTGGATCAGCGACGCATCCAGACCGATGGACGGGATCTGCACGCTGACGGGCGCCGATGCCTCGAGCACCAGCGGCTCGGATGCCGGCGCCGCGCTGGGCGTGGGCGTCTCTGCGGCGGGCGCCTCGGCCGCCGGGGCGGTGGAGGCTGCGGGTGCCGCGGTCGGCGGCTGCTCACCGCTGCCCGCGCTGCACGCGGTGAGGGCGGTGAGGGCGACCACGAGGGCCGCCGCCCCCGCCGTGAGGCGGAGACGACGGCCCTTGTTGTGCTCGATCATGAGATCGATCAGTTGTCGCGGACCACGCGACGACGGACGACGTACACGCCGGCAGCCGTCATGAGCGCGAGCGTGCCACCCAGGGCGACAGCGCCGAGGGCGGAGCCCTCCGTGCCAGCGGCTGCGACGGTCGTGACGTCGGTGTCGACGCCACCGGCGGGTGCGACCTCGAGGACGCCGCACAGTGCGGGCGACGTCGCGGCGAGCGGGAGCTCGGGGACGAGGTCGCTCGGGCTGGTGCCGGCCTCGGGCTGCGTGGCCGGGTCCAGGCCGTGCACGACGACGACGGCGGAGCCGTCAGCGAGCGAGTCCTGGGTGGCCTGGTCGAGGTCGAAGGTCTCCTCGTAGGTGATGGTGTCGCCCGACGGCGCTGCCGCGAGGTCAAGACCGCCAGCGGGGGTCTTGTCGGCCTCGCCCACCGAGAGGGTGGTGCCGATGTCGCCGTAGAACGGGGCGCCCTCGGTGGTGCTGATGATGCCGTCACCGTTGGTGTCCGCAGCCTCGCTCGGGCAGGAGCCCTGCGCGGCGATGTGGATGTGCTGCACGTGCGGGTACGGCGCGCCGTCGAACTCCGCCGCGAGGCCGGAGGCGTTGATCGTGACGGTGGCGGAGGCGCCCTCGACATCGATCCAAGCCTCGCCGGTCGCGCCGCTGTTGTTGAGCTCGTCGAGCATCGCGGAGTACGAGCCCTCCGCGTGCGCAGCCATCGCCGGCGCCGTGCTCAGCGCGACCATGCCCAGCCCGAGCGCCGGAGCGACGAGCAGGAGTGCTGATTTCTTCATGGGATTCCTCTTCCTTGAAGTGTCGGGCCCAGGAGGTTGTGCCCTCTTCCTGCGAGGGGTTCGACGCGGAGGCCCCGACGGATTGGACCGGATGGGCACAGCATCCGATCGACGCGATCGGATCAGGACCAATCCCGATGCCGCACGGCGCCGAACCACTCCGTGCAACCCCCGCGCACGATCACGACAGCGCACGCACCCGACAGATCGGACGATCCCATGATCCGCACGAGCTGGCTCTCGGCCATCGCCGTCGCAGCACTGCTGCTCACCGGATGCGCGAGCGCGGCGCCGGCCGGCGACACGCCTGCCCCGGAGGCGTCGCACACGATGCCCGACGGCACGGCGATGTCGGGCGAGGAGCACGGCTCGCAGGGCTCGGAGCACGAGAGCGCGCAGGGCCCGTCCGCCGCTGCAGAGATGGTCTGCGCCGGCCAGGTGACGGGCGCGGTCACCGCGATCCTCGACCTCGAGGGCGAGGTCTCGCCGTCGTCGACCTGGAACGAGCCGATGTTCACGTGCTCCTACGACATCGACGGGTCTCCGCTCATGCTCTCGGTGCACGACGCGACCGACCTCGAGGTGGGCGAGGCGCACTTCGACGAGCTGCAGGGCAGCACCGCCGGCGCCAGGGAGATCGAAGGGATGCTCGGGCTCGGCTTGCCCTCGTTCACGAACGATGCGGGGATCGTCTCGTTCCTCCGCGACGGCAAGACGCTGGTGGTCGACGCCACCCGCCTGCCCGACGAGCTCGCCGGCGGCACGATGACGCGGTCCGAGGTGGCCTACGCCGTCGCATCCGCCGTGCTCGTGTGCTGGGTCGAGCACGACTGAGCCAGCGACCGCTGAGCGCCCCGTTGCCGCGCAGCGACGATCGACCGCTCAGCGCTTGTCGACGACCTTCCGCAGGTAGCGGATGCGGTCGCGCAGCTGCTGCATCGACGCCTGCGCGACCGGCGGGCCGCCGCAGACGCGCCGCGACTCCGCGTGCACGAGCGCGTGCGCCTCGCCGCGGCGCTTCGCCACGATCGCGACGAGCGAGTTGAGCAGCTGCCGCTCCTCGCGCATGTTGCGGTAGAGCGGCTCCGGCGCCTCCTGGCTCGGCGGCCGGTCGCGGATGCGCGCAGCCTGGCGGGCGTGCCGTCGCTTGAGCAGGTCGGAGACGTCCTCCGCGTCGAGGAGCCCCGGGATGCCGATGAAGTCCAGCTCCTCCTCGGTGGCCGGCTCGACGAGCTGGCCGAACTCGGCGTCGCCGAACAGCACCCGGTCGAAGGTGGCGCTCGACTCGAGCGGCTCCCACGTGAACGGCGCGGCCTCGCGGTCGTCGCTGTCGCCCCGCTCGGCCGCATCCATCGCGTCGTCGTCGAGCAGCTGGTCGTCGGACTGCTCACGGTCGAGCGCGTGGTCGCGCTGCCGCTCGAGCTCGGCGGCGAGCGTCAGGAGCGGCGGCACCGACGGCAGGAAGATGGTCGCGACCTCGCCGCGGCGCCGCGAGCGCACGAAGCGGCCGATCGCCTGCGCGAAGAACAGCGGGGTCGACGAGCTCGTCGCGTAGACGCCGACCGCGAGCCGCGGCACGTCGACGCCCTCCGACACCATCCGCACGGCCACCATCCAGCGCTGCGTGCCCTCCGAGAAGGCGCTGATCCGGTCGGAGCCGCCCGGGTCGTCCGACAGCACGACGGTCGGCTCCTCCCCCGAGATGCCGCGCAGCAGCGCCGCGTACTGGCGCGCCTGTGCCTGGTCGGTCGCGATCACGAGGCCGCCCGCATCCGGCACCGTCTGGCGCACGTGGGTCAGCCGCACGTCGGCGCTCCGCAGCACCTGCTGGATCCACTCGCCGCCCGGATCGAGCGCGGTGCGCCAGGCGCCGTTCGTGATGTCCTTCGTGTCGCCGTGGCCGAGGGTCGCGCGCATCTCGTCGCCCATCGACGTGCGCCACTGCATCGTGCCGGCATAGGCCATGAAGAGCACCGGGCGCACGACGCCATCGCGCAGCGCGTGGTCGTAGGCGTAGGCGTAGTCGGTGCGCGAGAGGCGGATGCCGCGCTCGTCGCGGACGTACTCGACGAACGGGATCGGCGCGGTGTCGCTGCGGAACGGCGTGCCCGTCAGCGACAGCCGGCGGGCGGCGGGGCCGAACGCCTCGAGCACCGCGTCGCCCCACGAGAGGGCATCGCCCGCGTGGTGCACCTCGTCGAGGATGACGAGGCTCGGCGCCGAGCGGGTGATGCGCTCGTGCACCGGCGGCCGCGCGGCGACCTGCGCGTAGGTGACGACGACCCCGTGGTACTGCCGGGGGTAGTCGCCGTCGGCGTTGGAGAAGTCGGGGTCGAGGCGGATGCCCGCCCGGTGCGCCGCGTCGGCCCACTGCTGCTTCAGGTGCTCGGTCGGCGCGACGACCGTGATGCGGGCGACCGCGCCTCGGCGGAGCAGCTCGGAGGCGAGCCGCAGGGCGAAGGTCGTCTTGCCTGCGCCCGGGGTGGCCGCAGCGAGGAAGTCGCGCGGCTCGGTGCGGAAGTACTGCTCGAGCGCCTCCTGCTGCCATGCACGGAGGGGCTGCGCGGTGCCCCAGGCGGCGCGCTCGGGGTAGGTCGGCGGCAGGTGATCGGCCGCGTAGGTGCCGAAGTGCTGGCTGTGCTCGGTCGCGTGCTGCCCGTGCTGCTGCGCCGAGTGCTGGATGCCCTGCTGCCCGGCGAACGCCCCGAACGGGGTTGCTGCGGGCTGGCTGGTCACTCGCTCCATCGTAGGCGCGGCCACCGACCTGCGCCTCGTGCGCGTGTCGCGCAGCTTGGACGCCTGATCCTCAACACAGCGGGTGGTCGTGCGAGGTGATTGCGCCCTCGCGGCACCACGTGCTCCGTTGCGATGGGGTTCGTCGCGGTTTCAGGGGCGTGCGCCTAGGCTGACCGCATGCACTACCTGCTCGGTCTCGCAGCGCTCGTCATGGGCGCCGCCATCGCGACCCGCCGCACGCGGCCGACGTGGTTCGTCGTGCTGACGGCCGCGCTCGTCGCCGTCGGCGCGCTGTTCGCCATCCTCAGCTACACCCGCGTCACCGACGGGCTCGGCCTGCTGCCGAACAGCATCATCGGCTGGGTGTTCGTGGGGCTGTCGATCATCACGATGCTCGCGTCGATCTTCGTGCTCGAGCGGCGCGGCGAGCACGGCGAGGAGCTGCCGCCGCTCATCGGCGACAACCCGTTCGACGGCGACACCGACGACTCGGACGACCCGGCGCGCGGCACCGCGCGGGCGTCGGAGCAGGGCGTCACGCGCGGTACCGAGCGCGCGACCGCGCATGGCACGGCGCGCTCGGCCGCGGACGACGCGGCCGTCGCCTCCGTCACCGGCGCCGCGGCATCCTCCGGGGCCGCCGGCGCCGCAGCCGCGGGTGCACCCGGATACGCCGGTGTCGGAGCGTCCGGCACCGAGGCCTACGCAGAGGAGATCGTCATGAACCCCGCCCTTCCCGACGACGACACCACGTCGCACCCCGGCCCGAGCGAGGACGCCCACGACGGCACCGCCGTCATCGGCGCCGACCCGGACATCGCGACCGCACCCGCCGAGACCGACGTCGATGCGGCACCCGAGGGCGACGCCTCGGACGACCAGGGCACGTCCCACCGCTGACGCGCATCCGCTCGCGCGGCGGTGCCAACGCCTCCCGCGCATCCGCGAGACGAGACGCCCGCCGATCAGCTCGGCGGGCGTCTCGTCGTGTCGGGGCTAGGCCTTCTCCTCGCCCTTCGTGTCGACATCCTCGACCCACGACGGCGGCTCATCGCGGCCCGCCTCCTCGTCGGCGTCGGCATCCTCGGCCGTGGGCTGGACGATGCCCTGCGCGTGGTGGGTCGGCGCGTAGATGGCGTAGAGGCGCATGGGCTCGTCGCCGATGTTGATGATGTCGTGCCACGTGCCGGCGGGCACCTGCACGCTCCACCCGTCGGAGACCTCCTGCTCGAACGGCAGGTCGTCCTTCGACGGGCCCATCACGACACGGCCCCTGCCCGCGTCGAGGCGCAGGAACTGGTCGGTGCCGTTGTGCACCTCGAGCCCGATCGAGCTGCCCGGCGGGATCGACATGAGGGTCACCTGCAGGTGCTCGCCGGTCCAGGCGACGGTGCGGTAGTTCGAGTTCTCGCGCGTCGCGGTCTCGATGTCGAACGCGTTGCGCTGCGGTCCGTTGTCGTGGATGTCCATGCTCGGCATCCTGCCCGCGCCCCCTGGGAAGCGCCAGAGTGGCTCCGCTCGCACTCGGCGCCAACTCGACCCTTTTCCGCCGAGCCGACCCGATGGAGCGGGTCCGGTCGGCGCGAACGGGTCGAGTCGCCGCTCACTCGCGACCGATGCTGATGAGGGGTGGCCGCACGCGGGGCAAGCCGTGAGCCGCGAGCACCGCATCGAGCTGCGCGGGCCGCATGAGGTGATCCCAGATCCAGCGCACGATGTCGTGCTCGAAGCGGAGATCGTCCTCGCGCGCCTTCTCGTCAGCGAGCGCCTGCGCTGCGGTCCTGCCTGCCCGGTCGGAGAGCTCGCCGTACTTCACGGCACCGTCGAACTCCCCCAACAGCGGCCGACGCAGGTCGCGAGTCCAGCGCATGTCCGGCCGGTACTGCCTGCCGCTCTGACCGGTCACCCACGGCTGCAGCTCCGGCGCCGGATAGCCGAGCTGGTGGATGCGCACTCTGCTGTACGACTCGCCGACCGACTCGGACGCACCATCGGCGAAGCGGATGCACCACTCGGCTCGGCGTCGGCCTCGCGGCCCCTGCCTGGACAGCGCGTCGAACACTTCGTCCACGCTCACCAGTCCGGCTCGCAGTGCGGCGTCGAGCGCCGCCACCGCCACCAGCGCGTCTCGCCTCCGTGCGACATCCGCGAGCGCGTACGCCGGCGAGCATACGAGCAGCTCGCCCACGGTGACGGTGTCGAGCGCGTCGAGCGCCACCGGAGAGTGGACCACGCCGCCTTGGTGCCCGCGGTTCGGACACCGCCGGCGGTGAAGACCCACTCGGGCTCGACCCCGAAGGGGAGTCCGTGCACCGCGAGCGCGGACTCGCGCGCGAACACCGGGTGGTCCCTGGTGGCCGAGACCGCCTGGATGCGGCTGAGGTACTGAGCCCGCCTGCTGGCGAGCCTCAGCTCCTCGGTCTGCGCGTAGACGCCACGACGCACGCGTGCGAGCGACTCGTCGCGATCGGGCTGAGCGGCCGGATCGGCGTCGATCAGCTCTCGTCTGCGTCGCAGTGCGAGGAGGTCGCCCGAGGCCGTCGGTGTCGGCGCGTTCGAGGCATCCCCGGTTCGCGCATCCGGAGGAGTCCCATCCCTCGCATCGCTGGCAGCCACGGCCGGCGCATCCGAAGCACTCATGCGCGCGACTGTCACACGGTCGGCGACGTCGCGTGGGCGCGCGCTCGGGCTGCTGTGGACGAACCGCGCCCGGCAACTCGACCCCGCGCCGCTGACTCGACCG
>Ga0213836_100202_pt1 | contig 55699 bp, 50 predicted proteins | sample SWPATP03_FD_160578 | JGI IMG/M metagenome (GOLD analysis project Ga0213836, IMG submission 160578) | Coastal seawater microbial communities from Marineland, Florida, United States - SWPA TP0 #3 | ecosystem: Environmental > Aquatic > Marine > Coastal | place: USA: Florida | collected 2016-08-05
CCAGTTCGCCCATCTCGCGGAAGATGGAGGTGTCCATTTTCTCGTGGCGGAAGGCTTCCAGGATGCGCGGCTGCAGCTTGTCCTGGCAATAGGCATGCGCGGCGTCGCGGATCATGCGCTCGTCGTCCGTCAGCTGGCTGTTGAGCAGGAGAGGGTCGTCCCAGTGGAATGCGGCTTTGGTCATGATGGTCTCGATTGAGTGAATGTGTTTAACGCGCGAAGTACAGGTCGTGCAGGTGTTCGAGGCTCACTTCTGCAGCAGCCTGCGACAGCACGACCTTACCGCCTTGCATCAGGTAGACTTGGTCGGCGACGCCGACCGCGCGCTGGGTATTTTGCTCCACCAGCACGATGGTACGCCCGTCGCCTTTCAAGCGCCCGAGAATGTCGAACAGCTCGTTCACCATCACCGGGGCCAGGCCCAGCGAAGGCTCGTCGATGATCAGCAGTTTCGGGTCGCTCATCAGGCCGCGCGCCATCGCCAGCATTTGCGCTTCGCCGCCCGAGAGCGAGCCGGCCAGCTGCTTGCGGCGTTCGCGCAGGCGCGGGAACATGACGTAGGATTTTTCGAGGTTGGCCGGGGCGCTGGCCCGGTGCTGGGGCGCGAACGCACCCATCATCAGGTTTTCCTCGACCGTCATGTCGCGAAACACCATGCGGCCCTCGGGAATCATCGCCATCGAGACGTCGTTCATCTTCCAGGTCGGCGTGCCATTGAGCGGCTTGCCGTCCAGCGTGATGGCGCCTTGCGTCACCGGCACCAGGCCCATGATCGCGCGCAGCAGCGTGGTCTTGCCGGCGCCGTTCGGGCCGATGATGGTGGTCAGCTTGCCCGGCGCGATCGACAGCGACAAGTCCCACAGCACGTTGATCGCGCCGTAGCCGGCGCGCAGGTTGGTAATCTCAAGCATGGTCGGCTCCCGTATAGCTCTTCACGACCGCCGGATCGCTGAACACGGCCGCCGGCGTGCCTTCGGCGATCAGCTGGCCGAAGTTCAGCACCGCCACGCGCGGGCACAGGTTGCTGATGGTTTCGATGTCATGCTCGATGATGCAGATCCCGACCGAGAATTTCTCGTGCAAGCCCTTGAGCATGTGCATGAAGGCGCGCTTGCCGGTGGTCTCCAGGCCCGCCAGCACTTCGTCGAGCAGCAGCAGCTTCGGATCGGTGGCCAGCGCCTTGGCCACTTCCAGCGCCTTCAGTTCCGTCAGCGCCAGGCCGGTCGACGCGTCGCGTCCGGCCTTGGCCGCGAGACCCGTAAAATCGAGCACCTCGTCGATGCGGCGCGCGTCGATGCGGCCGGTGCCGAAGCGCTGGGCAACTTCCAGGTTCTGGCGCACCGTCAGTTCGTGCATCGGCTGCGGGATCTGGAAGGTACGCCCGATGCCCATGCGGGCACGCTTGTACATCGGCGCACGCAAGACATCGACGCCATTGAAGACGATGCGTCCCGCGGTCGGCTGCACCAGCCCGGAGATGGCGTTGAACAGCGTGGTCTTGCCGGCGCCGTTCGCGCCGACCAGGCCGACCACGTCGCCGCTGCCGATATTCAGGGACACGTCGTTCACGGCCGTCAGGCCGCCGAAGCGCACGGTCACGTTTTCAAGCTGTAGCATCTTTTTTCCTCATGAACTTGCGCACCAGGCCGAACAGGCCGTCGGGACTGGCGATGATCATCGCCACCAGCACCACGCCCAGCACCAGCTGGTGACCGGTCGGCATGATGTTCTTGACGAACAGCTGGTCGACCAGGTAGACCACGACCGCGCCCACCAGCGGGCCGGTGATCGTGCGGTAGCCGCCGAAGATGGCCGCCACGATGGGGATCGTCACCCACAGGCCGGAGAACGCGTAGTCCGGCTCGAGGAAGTTGATGTAGTGGGCGTTGAAGGCGCCGACCACGCCGCACATGAAGGCCGACACCAGCAGCATCAGGCCCTTGAGCAGCGTGTTGTTGACGCCGACCACGCGCGTCGCGTCCTCGCTGTCGTGCATGGCGCGCAGGGCCAGGCCGTGCGGGCTGCGCCGGATCAGGTCGTAGACCAGGGCAAACGCCAGTACGATGGTCAGGATCACCAGGTAGTTGCCGGTCTTGCCGCTGAAGTCGAAGCCGAACAGTTCAGGCAAGCGCGGGATGCTGGCAATGCCGCCCGAGCCGCCGGTCACCGAACGCCACTCGGTGGCGACGATGCGGAAGATGTGGGCATAGGCCAGGATGGCGAGCGCGAAATACGGGCCGCGCAGGCGCAGCACCGGCAGCATGGCCAGGGCCGCGACCACCGCGCCGACGCCGCCCATCAGCAGGCCGATGAAGACCGGCACGCCGTGCTGCATCGAGAGCACCGCCGAGGTATACGCGCCGACCCCGAAGAAGGCCGCGTGGCCGAAGCTGACCATGCCGCCCAGGTTGCCGAGCAAGGCCCAGGACAGGGCGATGCCGCCGATGATGAGCGAGGCGATCACCAGGCTCATGACGTAGGCGTTGCCGCCCAGCGCGAAGGGCACGCCGATATACACGGCCAGCAGGACCGCAATGAGAGTCTTGTTGAGTTTCATCCGCGCCTCTTGGTTGCACCGAACAAGCCGTTCGGCATGACGAACAGCACCAGCAGGAACAGTCCCATGCCGGCCAGTTCTTGCAGGGCCGAGCTGGCCAGGGTCACCGTCAGCGATTCGGCAATGCCGAGCAGGACCGCGCCGATCAGCACACCGGGGATCGAGCCGACACCGGCCAGCACGGTGATGATGAAGGCTTTCACGGTCAGCACGCCGCCGGTGGCCGGGGTGATGGTGCCGTAGCTGAACAGGGCAACACCGGCGAAGGCCGCCAGCAGGCCGGCCACCAGGAAGGAGACCAGTTCGGTGCGGCCCGGGTTGATGCCCATGAGTTTGGCGGCGTCGCGGTTGCTCGAGACGGCGCGCACCGCGCGGCCATACCAGCTGCGCGAGAGCCACCACCAGAGGGCGACGATCAGGACCAGCGAGACGAAGAAGAACAGCACTTCGCTGCGCATGCTGTACAGGTCACCGACCTGGAAGGCTTCCTGCATCCACGAGGAACTGGTGGCGCGCACGTCGGCGCTCCAGATCATCAGGACCACGTTGGTGAGGATGACGCCCACGCCATAGGTCAGGGTGAGCGAATTGATTTCGCGGTTGGTCTTGATGCGGCTGACCACGAAGTAGAGCAGGGCCGAGGTGGCGGTGACGATCAGCACCGCGATCGGAATCGCGGCGGCCGGATTCCAGCCGAGTTTCGTCTCGACCGTGTAGGCGATGTAGGCCGCCAGCAGCACCAGTTCGCCGTGCGCCAGGTTGATCACCTTCATGGCGCCGAACACCAGCGCCAGGCCGAGGGCGATCAAGGCGTAGGAGCCGCCCTGCAGCAGTCCGGAATACACGGACTGCAGGATTAGTTCTGTCATAGTTGCGTTCCAATCGGTGTAAGACATGCCGGGGGCGGGGCGCGCAGCAGGCGCCCGTGCCCGGCCTTTACATGCTTACCAAGGCACGCCCGGGTACATCGGCTTGCCGTTGGCCGACTCCTTCGGCCACACGAGGACAACCTGCTTGCCCTGGTGCTGGCCCATGCGCTGGACGAAGTTGGGGTTGTCGCCGACGGCGTTGAACTGGACGCGGCCGATCAGGGTCTGCTTGTCGGTCTTGCGCAGTTCTTCGATGACGCCGCCTTTTTTCAGCGTGCCCTTGTCGGCCGCGCGGGCGATCGCGTCGAACAGCAGCATCGACTGGACATAGCCGAACTGGCCCAGGTAGTCCGGCTCCTTGTTGAGCAGCTTGGTGTAGGCCTCGCCGAAGGACTTGCCTTCAGGCGTGGTGAAGTTCACCGGGAAGGGCAGCACGGCGGTGCCGTACACCTTCGGCATCAGGTCGGGAAAGTCGGCCGCCATTTTCGGGGTGGCCAGCGACCACACGCCGGCGATGGCTTTCACCGTGGTCGGCTTGAGGACGCGGGCGGCGCGCAGGATGCCGACATAGTCGTTCTCGTAGCCGACCATGGCGATGAATTCCGAGCGATCCTGCAGCTTGACCTTGTTCAGGATCGGCTTGAAGTCGGTGATCGCCGGGTCGAAGGCGTGCATGCCGACCTTGATGCCCTTGGCGCCCAGGGTTTTCTGGACGTCGGTGGCCAGGCCTTCGGTGGCGTCCTTGGTCGAGTAGATGATCGAGACCGATTTCACGCCCAGGTCCGAGATCAGGCCGACCAGGGCCTTCTGGTAGCCGGCCGTATTATTAATGCGGAAGAAGTTCTTGCGGCCGGCCTGCACCAGCCCGTCGTCGACGCCGCCCGAGGTCACGTAGGCCAGGCCCAGCTTGCCCGCCGCGTCCGAGGCCGGCGAGATGTTGTTCGAGCCGTAGCCGCCGGTGATGGCGACCACGCCTTCGCTGGCCAGCTTCTCGACCGCGGCGACCGCCTTGGCCGGGGCCGACTCGTCGTCCACCGTCACCAGCTTGATGGTGTGCTTCCCGTTGGTCTTGTTGAACACTTCGGCGGCGACACGGATGCCTTCCTGGGTGCCCATCCCGACCCGGGCCAGGGGGCCGGTCAGGGGGATCTGTACGCCGACCAGCAGTTCTTCGGCTTGCGCGCTTGCTGCGCCGGCCGCGGCCAGCATGGCCAGGATAATCGTAGTCTTCTTCATGTCTCCACCTTTTCAGTTATGTTCACGGGGTTTGGTGCAGCCAATCGCGCCATGGCGCGACCGGCAAGGTCTTGTACTGCCTCTTCAATTCGTTGGCGGCGCCCTGGCTCAGCCGAGGTGGCGGCCCATGCTCATTTCGACGTTGCGCACCAGCTGCACCAGGCGCGGGCCGAGATCCTCGATCAGTTTTTCCTGGGGCAGCAGGAAGGAAGGACCGCCGCAATTGAAGGCCATGGTCTTGGCCACGTCCGGATCGACCAGCGGCACGCCGACGGCGCTGATGTTGGCGTCCCAGTAGCCGGACGACATGCAAAAGCCGCGGTCCTGGTAATCGCGAAAGCCTTGTTCGAGGTCGGCCTTGATCTTGGGCCAGTTGGTTTCGGTTTGCAGGCGGATATGGTCCATCAGGAAGTCACGGTCGTTCTGGGGAAGGCCGCACAGGTAGGCCTTGCCCATCGCGGTGGTGGCCAGCGGGATGCGCGAACCGGCATCGCGGCGCAGTGTCACGGCGGCGCTGCCGCGGCAGGCTTCGACATACACCATGGATAAACGGTCGCGGATGCCGATCGCCACGCTGCACTGCGCGTATTCGGCCAGTTCCTGCATCGCCGGACGCGCCAGTTTACGCACGTCGAGATTGGCCAGCAGCGTGTAACCCAGCGCCAGCACGGCGGCCCCTAACTGGTAGCGGCCCTGGTCGGGCGAATAGTTCAGGTAACCGAGCTTGGTCAGGGTGTAGGTCAGGCGCGAGATGGTCGGCTTGGGCATGGCCGTGCGCTTGGCCATTTCACTGTTGGACAGATAGGTTTCGCCGGGCCGGAAGCAGCGTAGAATTTCCAGGCCGCGTGCCAGTGCCGTCACGAACTGGCGGTCCTTGGCGGCGTCGTCTTCGAATGACTCGATCTCGTCTTGCATGGGTACTTTCATCTGTCTCGGTGCCGGCATCTGGGTCCAGGCTTGGGTCGGATATTCACACAGCCAAAAGAAAAGTGTCAACTGTTTCGTGAAATAGCGGTTCGCACGGCGAAACAAGAATCCGCGCTTCCTATGAAGCCATCGCCGCAGGTACGGTTGAGCTGGCGTCGTGCGGGGCGTACGTACATGAAAATTCGGAAAAATCTGGGGATTTACAGTCTTGCCTAATCTGCGGTATCGTTGATTTCGCTGAAAACTGCAAAACATAATTCCGCACAGCGAAACACCTCACAAGGAGACACGCTTGAACACTTCCGCCGCACCCGCCGTCGCCCAGCACCGCCACGACGACATCCTTCTCGTCACGATCGATAACCCGCCCGTCAATGCGCTGGGCGTCGACGTCCGGCGCGGCTTGCTCGCGGCCATCGAAGCGGCCGACGCCGACCCCCAGGTGAAAGCCGTCGTGCTGGTCGGCGCCGGCCGCAACTTCCTCGGCGGCGCCGACATCCGCGAATTCGGCAAACCGCCCCAGGCGCCGATGCTGCCCGATGTCTGCAACCGGATCGAGGCCTGCGCCAAGCTTGTCGTCGCCGCGATCCATGGCGCGGCCCTCGGCGGCGGCCTGGAAGTGGCGCTTGGCGCGCATTACCGCGTGGCCCTCGGCAGCGCCAAACTCGGCCTGCCGGAAGTGCTGCTCGGCCTCTTGCCCGGCGCCGGCGGCACCCAGCGCACCCCGCGCCTGATCGGCGCCCAGGCCGCCCTCGAACTGATGCTGAGCGGGCGCCATATCGGCGCGCAGGAAGCGGCCAAGCTCGGCCTGGTCGAGCGCGTCGTCGAGGGCGAGGATCCGGTCGCGGCCGGCCTGGCCTATGCGCGTGAACTGATCGATACGAACGCCGCGCCGCGCCGCACCCGCGAAGCGGATGCCCTGAACGAGCGCGCGACTACCCAGGCGGCGATCGACGCCGCCCGCGCCGACACCGCCAAGAAGGCGCGCGGACTGTTCTCGCCCCTGAAAATCGTCGACGCCGTACAGGGCGCGCTCGACCTGCCATTCGACGAGGGCATGGCGCTCGAGCGCAAGCTGTTCATCGAATGCCTGGACAGCCCGCAGCGCGCCGGCCTGGTCCATTCCTTCTTCGCCGAGCGCGAAGCGGCCAAGTCGCCCGAGACCCGCACCGCGCAGCCGCGGCCGATTGCCGGCGTCGGCATCGTCGGCGGCGGCACCATGGGCGCCGGCATCGCGGTGGCGGTGCTCGACGCCGGCCTGCCGGTGGTGATGATCGAGCGCGACGAACAAGCGCTGGCGCGCGGCCGTGCCAACGTCGAAAAGGTCTATGCCGGCCTGGTAGCGAAAGGGCGCATGAAGCTTGATGCGAAAGACGCCGTCATGGCGCGCTGGAGCGGCAGCACGGCCTACGATGCACTGGCCGAGGTCGACCTGGTGATCGAAGCCGTGTTCGAAGACATGGCCGTGAAACAGGCCGTGTTCGCGGAACTCGACCGCGTCTGCAAGCCGGGCGCGGTGCTGGCCACGAACACCTCCTACCTCGACATCGACCAGATCGCGGCTTCGATTTCGCGTCCGCAGGACGTGATCGGCCTGCACTTCTTCTCGCCGGCGAACATCATGAAGCTGCTCGAGATCGTGGTGCCGGCCAAAGTATCTGCCGACGTCGTCGCCACCGCCTTCGAGCTGGCCAAGAAGCTGAAAAAGACCGCGGTGCGCGCGGGCGTCTGCGACGGCTTCGTCGGCAACCGGGTGCTGGCCGTGTACGGCGCGGCGGCCCAGGCGATCATGGAAGACGGCGCCTCGCCCTGGCAGATCGACAAGGCGGTGCGCGACTTCGGCTATCCGATGGGACCGTTCCAGGTCTCGGACCTGGCCGGCGGCGACATCGGCTGGGCCACGCGCAAGCGCCGCGCCGCCACGCGCGACCCCAAGGCGCGCTATGTGCAGATCGCGGACCGCCTGGCCGAGCGCGGCTGGTTCGGCCAGAAGACGGGGCGCGGCTACTACCTGTATCCGGAAGGCGCCCGCATCGGCACGCCCGATCCCGAGGTGGACGCCATCATCGACGCCGAGCGCCAACGCGCCGGGATCACGCCCAAGACCTTCAGCGACGAAGAGATCATGCGCCGCTACCTGGCCGCGATGATCAACGAAGGCGCGAACGTGGTGCACCAGAAGATCGCCTTGCGCCCGCTCGACGTCGACGTCACCTTCGTCCACGGCTACGGTTTCCCGCGCTACCGCGGCGGTCCGATGCACTATGCCGATACGGTCGGCTTGCCGAAGATCCTGGCCGACATCCAGGAATTCGTTAAGGAAGACCCGCTGTTCTGGCAGCCGTCGCCGCTGCTGGTCGACCTGGTGGCGCGCGGCGAGAACTTCGCCAGCCTGAACAAATAAAACAACCTACCAGGAGACTCGCCATGCGCGAAGCCGTCATCGTTTCAACCGCCCGTACCCCTTTGACCAAGGCGCACCGCGGCGAATTCAACATCACCTCCGGCCCCGAGCTGGCCGCATTCGCCGTGCGCGCCGCCGTCGAACGTTCCGGCCTGGACCCGGCCACGATCGAGGACGCGATCCTCGGCTGCGGCTACCCGGAAGGCACGACCGGCCGCAACGTCGCGCGCCAGGCCATCATCCGCGCCGGCCTGCCGATCACCATCGCCGGCACCACCGTGAACCGCTTCTGCGCCTCCGGCCTGCAGGCGATCGCGATCGGTGCCGGGCGCATCGTCGTCGATGGCGCCCCGGCCGTGATCGCCGGCGGCGTCGAGAGCATTTCGCAGATCCGCACGCGCGAGTCCAGCAACCCCGGCGACTCCGGCATGGATCCGTGGATCCTCGAGAACAAGCCGGCGCTCTACATGCCGATGATCGAGACCGCCGATATCGTGGCCGCGCGCTACGGCATCTCGCGCGAAGCCCAGGACCGCTTCTCGTTCGAATCCCAGCGCAAGACCGAGGAAGCCCAGCTCGCGGGCCGCTATGCCGAGGAAATCGTCGCCTGCACCACGACCATGGCCGTGACCGACAAGGAAACCAAGGCCGTCACCAAGCGCGAAGTGACGATAGCCGAAGACACCTGCAACCGCCGCGGCACCACCTACGAAGGCCTGGCCAAGCTGGCGCCGGTCATGGGCGAAGGCAAATTTGTCACCGCCGGTAACGCCTCGCAGCTCTCGGACGGCGCCTCGGCCTGCGTCATGATGGAAGCGAAGGAAGCCGAGCGCCTCGGCCTGCAGCCGCTGGGCGCCTTCCGCGGCATGGCGCTGGCCGGCTGCGAGCCCGACGAGATGGGCATCGGCCCCGTGTTCGCGGTGCCCAAGCTGCTCAAGCGCTTCGGCCTCACGGTCGACGACATCGATTTGTGGGAGCTGAACGAAGCCTTCGCCTCGCAGGCGATCTACTGCCAGCAGCAGCTCGGCATCCCCGACGAACGCCTGAACGTGGACGGCGGCGCGATCTCGATCGGCCACCCGTTCGGCATGACCGGTGCCCGCCTGGCCGGCCACGTGCTGCTGGAAGGGCGCCGCCGCAAGGCGAAGTACGCCGTCGTCACGATGTGCATCGCCGGCGGCATGGGTGCGGCCGGCCTGTTCGAGATTTATTAAGCGCGTAGACAAGGACAGCCATGGACCTGAATTTCACCCCGCAAGAAGAAGCCTTCCGCGCCGAAGTGCGCGCCTTTCTGGCCGAGAAGCTGCCAACGCGCTTATCAAGTAAAGTCGCCGACGGCAAGCACCTGAGTAAAGCCGACATGGAGGAATGGCACGCCGTCCTCAACGAGCGCGGCTGGCTGGCGAACCACTGGCCCGAGGAATACGGCGGGCCGGGCTGGACCGCCATCGAAAAATTCATTTTCGAAAACGAAAGCGCCATCGCCCACGCGCCGCGCATCGTTCCCTTCGGCGTCAACATGCTCGGGCCGGTGCTGATCAAGTACGGCAACGAAGCGCAGAAGGCCTATTGGCTGCCGCGCATCCTGAGCGGCGCCGACTGGTGGTGCCAGGGCTATTCGGAACCGGGCGCCGGCTCCGACCTGGCGGCCGTCAAGACGACGGCCGTGCGCGGCGTCGATGGCGACGGCGAGCACTACATCGTCAACGGCCAGAAGACCTGGACCACGCTCGGCCAGTACGCCAACATGATCTTCTGCCTGGTACGCACCGACCGCGAGGCGAAGAAGCAGTCCGGCATCAGCTTCCTGCTGATCGACATGAACTCGCCCGGCATCGACGTGCGCCCGATCATCACGCTCGACGGCGAGCATGAAGTCAACGAAGTCTTCTTCACCGACGTGCGCGTGCCGGTCGAGAACCTCGTCGGCGAGGAAAACGCCGGCTGGACCTGCGCCAAATACCTGCTCACCTACGAGCGCACCAACATCGCCGGCGTCGGCTTTTCGGTGGCGGCGCTGGAGCGCCTCAAGAAAATCGCGGCGCGCCAGACCCGTAACGGCAAGCCGCTGCTGGACGATCCAAGCTTCGCCGCGCGCCTGGCGCGGGTCGAGATCGACCTCGAAAACATGAAGACGACGAATCTGCGCGTGATCGCGGCCGTCGCCGGTGGCGGCGTGCCGGGCGCGGAAAGCTCGATGCTCAAAATTCGCGGCACCGAGATCCGCCAGGAGATCACTTCGCTGGTGCGGCGTGCGATGGGCGTGCATGCGCGTCCCTTCACCCAGGACATGCTCGACGCCGATTACGACGGCCCGCAGTTCGGCCCCGAATATTCGGCCGCCTCTTCGGCGCAGTACTTCAACAACCGCAAGCTGTCGATCTTCGGCGGCTCCAACGAGATCCAGAAGAACATCATCTCCAAGATGATTCTCGGACTGTAAGGGGTAGGCAGATGAACTTTGAACATACCGAAGAACGGCGCATGCTCGCCGATAGCCTGAACCGCTTCATCGCCGAGCGCTATGGCTTCGAGACCCGTAACAAGATCGCCGCGAGCAGCGAAGGCTATTCGCCGGAGATGTGGAACCACTTCGCGGAACTGGGCGCGATCGGCGTCCTGATGCGCGAAGAGGATGGCGGCTTCGGCGGCGGCGGCTTCGATATCGCCATCGTCTTCGAAGCGCTCGGGCGCGGCCTGGTGCTCGAGCCGCTGCTGGCCTCGGCCGTGCTGGCGGGCGAGGCGATCGCCGCCGCCGGCAACGCGGCGCAGCGCAATCTGCTCGAAGGGATCGCCGACGGCAGCACCATCGCCAGCTTCGCCCACGACGAGCCGGATACGCACTACGAACTGGCGCGCGTCGGCCTCACCGCCGGGCGCGACGGCGCGGGCTGGGTCTTGAACGGCGTGAAGTCCGTCGTGCCGCAGGGCGCGCAGGCCAAGGTCTTCGTCGTCTCGGCGCGCAGCGCCGGCGCCATCGACGACGAAGCGGGGATCTCGCTGTTCCTGGTGGCGCACGATGCCCCCGGCCTGAGCATTGTCGGTACGCCGACGATCGACGGCGGCCACGTGGCCGAACTCGATTTCGACAACGTGCGCCTGGGCGCGGACGCCTTGCTGGGCGTCGAGGGCGGCGGCTTCGCCACGCTCGAACGCGTGGCCGGACGCGGCATCCTGGCCCTGTGCGCCGAAGCGCTGGGCGCGATGGAAGCGGCCAAGACGGCCACGCTCGACTACCTGCGCACCCGCAAGCAGTTCGGCGTCCCGATCGGCAGCTTCCAGGCGCTGCAGCACCGCATGGCCGACCTGCTGCTGGAAATCGAGCAGGCACGTTCCGCCGTCATCAACGCGGCCGCCGCGCTGGAGCTCGAGCGCATCCCGCGCGAGCGCGCCTTATCCGCCGCGAAGATGAGCATCGGACGCATCGGCACCAAGGTGGCCGAGGAATGCATCCAGCTCCACGGCGGCATCGGCATGACCTGGGAACTGCCGCTGGCCCACTACGCCAAGCGCCTGGTCATGATCGATCACCAGCTCGGCGACGAGGACCACCACCTCGAGCGTTACATCGCGCTCGGCCGCGAGCAGGCGGCATGACCAGCGGCCTGCTGATCCGCACCGAGGGTGCGGTCCGGGTGCTGGTCAACAGCAACCCGCAAGCGAGGAACGCCATTACCCCGGCCCTGTACGATGCGCTGCCCGCGGCGCTGGACGAAGCCGCGGCCGACCCGGCGATTGGCGCTATCGTCTTCGCCGGCGAGGGTGACTTTTTTTGCGCCGGCGGCGATTTGCGCCAGCTGGCGACGCGGCGCGAACTGACGCTGGACGGGCGCCGCGAAAAGATCGAGCGCCTGCATGGCCTGGTCCGCGCGCTGCGCGCCTGCCCCAAGCCGGTGATCGCGGCAGTGGAGGGCGGCGCGGCCGGTGCCGGCATGTCGCTGGCGCTGGCCTGCGACATGCTCGTCGCCGCCGACAACGCCTTCTTCACGATGGCCTATGTGAAGGTGGGCCTGAGCCCGGACGGCGGCGCCACCTCCTTCCTCGCGCAATGCCTGTCGCGCCAGCAGATGATGGAGCTGTGCCTGCTGGGCGAACGGATTCCCGCCGAGCGCCTGCATGCGCTCGGCGCGGTCAACCGCTTGAGCGCGCCGGGCGCGGCCCTGGCCGACGCCGTGGCGCTGGCCGCGCGCGTCGCCGCCGGTCCCGCGAATGCCGCGACCCGCATCAAGCGCCTGTGCGAACATGCCGGTCACGCCAGCCTGGACCAGCAGCTCGACCTGGAAGCGCAGTACATGGCGCAATCGCAGGGCGACGACGAGGCCCGGGAAGGGATCCAGGCCTTTTTCGAAAAACGTGCACCGGATTTCGCGGCCCTGCGCGGACATACCGCGCGCCGCACAGGAGAGTCGACGTGACGAACAATCCCTCCCTGCCGCTGGCCGGCGTACGCGTTCTCGACTTGTCGCGGGTGCTGGCCGGTCCCTGGTGCGCGATGGTGCTGGGCGACCTCGGCGCCGAAGTCATCAAGGTCGAGCATCCGGTGCGCGGCGACGACACGCGCGACTGGGGCATGCGCGTCGGCGCCACCGAGACGGCTTACTTCAACAGCGTCAACCGCAACAAGCGCTCCGTCTGCCTCGACCTGAAAACGCCGGAAGGCCAGCAGATCGCGCGCGACCTGATCCGCAAGAGCGACATCGTCATCCAGAATTTCAAGTTCGGCGATATCGAACGCCTGGGCCTGGGCTACGAGCAGATGAAGGAAGACCAGCCGGGACTCATCTATTGTTCGATCACGGGCTACGATCGCACCGGGCCGGAAGCGGCGCGGCCCGGCTACGACCTCGTGATCCAGGGCGAGGCGGGCCTGATGGCCTTGAATGGCGAGCCGACCCAGCCGCCGCTGAAGTTCGGCGTCGCCGCGGTCGACATGATGACCGGGATGTACGCCGCGCAAGGCGTGCTGGCCGCGCTCTACGACCGCGAAAAGACGGGCCTGGGCCGCCACGTCGGCATGGCCTTGTTCGACTGCGGCCTGATGATCACGGCCTATTACGGACTCGAAGCGCTGCTGCGCGGGAACGATCCTCCGCGCTACGGCAACGCCCATCCGTCGATCATGCCCTATGGCGTGTACGAGGCCGAGGACGGCCCGCTGGTGATCGCGGTCGGCAACAACAGCCAGTACCTGCGCTTTTGTACCGAAGTCATCGATCGTCCGGACCTGGCTTCCGACGCGCGCTTCAAGACCAATCTCGAGCGCACCATCCATCGTGAGGAACTGGCGCCGCAACTGCGCCAGGCCGTGGCGCTGTTCAAGCGCAAGGACTTGCTGGAGCGCATGACGCGCGTCGGCATTCCCTGCGGCGAAGTGGCCGGGCTGTACGAGGCGATGACCTCGGCGCGCGCGGTCGATGCGGGGCTGGTGGCGAAGATGCCGCATCCGGTGGCCGGCTCGGTCGACGTGATGGTGTCGCCGTACCGTTTCAATGGCGAACGCTTGCCGGTGCGCAGCGCGCCGCCGACGCTGGGGGAGGGGACGAATGCCGTGCTGGCGGACTTGCTGGGGCTGTCGGAAGAGACCTTGCGCGGATTGAAGGAACGCGGGGTGGTGTAGTACGGCGTGGGCTCGCGCGCCCACGCGTTTCGGCCGCGGTATTTGGATTCCCCCCGCCAACAAGCAAAACTATTTTTTGCTGCTGCTCTTACATTCTCGGCCCGGGCGACATAGATTGAAAATAGACATTCGTCTATTGATTGGAGCCCATCATGTCTACCCGTCCGCTTGTCCCGGCCGTCCTCGTCACCTTGCTGACGGCCTGCATGTCGGCCACCGCGGTCACGCCGCGCGCCGACCTGCTCGGCTCACCGGTTGCCCCGGAAGCCGCTACCCGTATCGTGAATCTCACGTCCGGCACCCAGTTCGTGAATGTCGTTGCCGGCGATACGGTCCGCTTTGTCAACGGGTCCGGCGAATTCGCCTGGAGCTTCGACACCAGTCCGATCGTGGCCTCGTTCGACCTGGCCCAGGTGGCGCCCGCGGGGCTGCTCGGGCATGGGTTGCGGGTCTATGTCGCGCCCAATCCGCTGTACACGGAAAGGGCGGACTTCAACAATCCCGACCGCCACGACATGCGTGCCCCGGCGGTCATTCGCTAGTACTTATTTACCCGCGTTCAAGGCGCGCAGGAACTGGCCCTTGATCTTGCCGCCCTCGACCGTGCCCAGGATGGTATTGGCGATGGTGCCGCCTTTGCTGTCCAGGCCGTCGATGTCGTTCGGGTTATACATGGCCGGCAAGGTCGTGAAGGCCTTTTCCATCTGGCCACGGATGGCGGTGGCATCGGTCGTGGTGCCGGCCAGCTTCATGGCCGCGATGGTGGCGTGCACGGCCGAGTAGTTCAGGCTGATCTCGGTGCTTGGATCCTTGCCCGGGTTCAACTTGCGATAGCGTTCGGTGAAGGCGATGGCTTCCGGACGGGTGTCGTTCGCCAGCGGCATCACGCCGATCGAGCCTTCGAGCGGTGCGAGGCCGCCGACCACCTTGGCCATTTCGTCGATCTTGGCCTGGTCGAGGATGATGAAGCCACCCTTGAAGCCCAGTTCGCGCGCCTGCTTGGCCACCAGTGCGGTCGGCTCGGACGCGCCGCCGATGAACATGACGTCCGGTTTCGACTGCATCGCACGCGACACGCCGCTGTAGAAATCGGTGGCCTTGTTGTAGGACATCGGATTTTCCGCGACCACCTTGCCGCCGGCCGCTTCCCAGGCCGGTTTGAAGGCGGCCGACCAGGCTTTCGCGTAGTCGTGGTCGGCTTGCACCATGGCCACGTTCTTGCCGTGCTTGGTCATCATGGCCTTGGTGAAGGGCGCGATATAGCCGGTGAAATCAGGCGGGATGCGGATCGTCAGCTTGTTGCCGCGTTCCGTCACCTGCGGCAGGCTGGTGTAGGCCAGCAGCAGCATGTTCGATTTTTCGTTGAAGGCCTGGACCGCGAAGATGCCGCCCGAGTGCGGCACCAGTACGGCGGCGGTCTTGTGCTGCTGCACCAGGCGCTGGACGTTGATGGCGGTCTCGGCCGGGTTGTACTTGTCGTCCAGCGGGACGATTTCGACCTTGTAGTTCTTGCCGCCGATGCTGAGCGGCTTGGCATTGATTTCCGCCGCTGCCATTTCCATGCCGCTCAGGACGTTCTTGCCGTACAGGGCGGCGCCGCCGGACAGGGGACCCGAGTAGCCGATCTTGATGACTTCCTGGGCTTGCGCGCCGCCGGCGGCGAAGGCCAGGGTAGCCGCTGCTGCGGCCAGCAGGGTACGGCGGGACAACTTGGCTTGCACTTTCATGTTGCGTCTCCTAAGTTTTACTTGTTGTGTTACAGCGGGGTGATTCGGTGTCTATGCACCGATGTAGGCGCGGCGCACCTGTTCGTTATTCAGCAATTCGTCGCGCCCGCCTTCGAGCACGATATGACCCTGTTCGATCACGTAGGCGCGGCTGGCGATGTTCAGTGCCGCATACGCGTTCTGTTCGGCCAGCAGGACGGTCGTGCCTTGCCGGTTGATGCGCGCGATGACCTCGAACATCTGCTTGACCACCAGCGGCGCGAGGCCCAGCGAGGGTTCGTCGAGCAGCAGCGCTTTCGGCCGGCCCATCAGCGCGCGGCCGATCGCCACCATCTGCTGCTGGCCGCCCGACAGCGACCCGGCCGGCATGTCCTTTTTCTCGAACAGGATCGGGAACAGCTCGAACACTTCGTCCAGCGAGCGCTGGGTGCCCTTGCTGTCCCTCCGGTGCACGTAGGCGCCCAGCGACAGGTTCTTCAGCACCGACATGCCGGGGAAGAGCTTGCGCCCCTCGGGGCAGTGCACCAGGCCGTCGGCCACGATCTGCGAGGGCTTGCGGCCCACCAGTTGCAGGTCGCCGAAGCGAATGCTGCCGCCGCTGGCCTTCTGCAGGCCGCTCATGGTCAGGAAGATCGAGCTCTTGCCGGCGCCGTTGGAGCCCAGCAGGACCACCAGTTCGCCTTCGTCGGCATGGATCGAGACGTCGTGCAGGGCGCGGAAGCTGCCGTAGGACAGGGAGACCTTATCAAGCCGCAGCATGTTCGCTCCCCAGGTAGGCTTCGATGACGACCGGGTTGGCGCGGATTTCGGCGGGCGTGCCTTCGGCGATCTTTTCGCCGTAATTGAGCACCAGGATCTTGTCGGCCAAATTCATGATCATGTCCATCTTGTGTTCGATCAGGCAGATCGTCAGGCCGCTGGCGGCCATCTTGCGAATCAGCTTGGCCAGTCCCACGGTCTCCTCGGGATTGACGCCGCCGGCCGGTTCGTCCAGCAGCAGCAGGGTCGGATCGGTGGACAGCGCCAGTGCGAAGGCGACGCGCTTGCGTTCTTCCTGCGAGATGTCGCCCGCGATGCGGTTTTCGACATGGCCCAGGCCGACGAAGTCGAGCGCCGCGCGCGCTTTCTCGCGGCAGATCTTTTCCTCCTCCTTCAAGCGGCGCGTGCCCAGCAGGACGTCGAGCAGGTTCGACCTGGTGCGCAGGCGGTGGCCGACGATCAGGTTGTCGAGCACGGTCGCGGTGTCGAACAGCGTGGTGCTCTGGAAGGTGCGGCCCATGCCCAGGCGCGCGGCCTGGTCGGCGCGTAGGCCGGTGACGTCGCGCCCGTCGAAGGTCACGCGGCCCGAGGTCGGCGCGATCGCGCCGCTGACCAGGTTGAAGAAGGTGGTCTTGCCAGCCCCGTTCGGGCCGATGATGGCGTTGATCGTCCCGCGTGCGAAGGTGACGCTGACGTCGTTGACGGCCGCCAGGCCGCCGAAGCGCTTGGTGAGCGAGTCGATTTCAAGCATGGGTCGCTCCTTTCGCGGCCGCCAGGGTGTTGATGTCGCGCGCCGCGGGCGCCGCGCTCTGGGCCGCCAGCGCTTCCTTCCTGCGCTTGCGGTTCATCCAGGTGCCGACGATCCCGTACGGCAGGAAGATCACCAGGATCACCAGGAGCGGGCCGAAGACGACGAAGCGGAAGTCCTGCAGCACCTGCAGGTACTGGGTCAGCCAGGGCACGCCGATGGCGCCCAGCAGGGGGCCGAGCAGGGTGCCGATGCCGCCGATAAGCATGTACATCGTCATGTCGAAGGTGTGCTCGACGCTGGCCACGCCGGGACCGATGAAGCGGACAAAACCCGCGTACAGGCCGCCCGCCAGGCCGGCGAAGAACACCGACAGCATGAAGGCCAGCAGCTTGTTGCGCATCAGGTTGATGCCCAATGCCTGGGCCAGGTCGTCGCCGTTCCGGATCGCCATGAAGGTGCGGCCCAGCAGCGAGCGCACGATGCGGTGCATGATCCACAGGCTCGCGACCAGGAAGAACAGCACCAGGTAGTACTGCGGGCGCGGCTCGGTGAAGTCGATGCTGCCGATGTTCGGCGGCGCCGGGATGCCGATGATGCCGACCGTGCCGTGGGTCAGGCTTTCCCACTTTTCGATCAACAGATACATGATGTAGCCGACGCAGAGCGTGAAGATCGAGAAGAAGTGGGTCTTCAGGCGCAGCGACACCAGGCCGACGAAAAAGCCGATGGCGGCCGCGATCACGCCGGCCAGGAAGAAGGCGATCCAGAACGGCACCTGGTGGTCGACCGTCAGGATGCCGACCGTGTAGGCGCCGACCGCCATGAAGCCGCTATGGGCCAGGTTGTACTGGCCGGTGTAGCCGGTGATCAGGTTCAGGCCGATGGTGGCGATCGCGTAGATGTAGGCGGTCGACATCACGGTCAGGTGGTAGTCGTTCCCGGCCAGGAAGGGAAAGGCCAGGGCCAGCAGCAGCAGCAGGCTCCAGCCGGTGGTGGCGTTCATGAACTTCATCAGTGGGCTCCCTTGGCGAACAGGCCCTGTGGACGCACCGACAGGATCAGCACCAGCAAGGCAAAGGCGATGATGTCCTTGTAGTCGGTGGAGATATAGAAGGCGCCGAAGGCTTCGGCGAAGCCGATGATCAGGCCACCGGCAATCGCGCCCGGCACGCTGCCCATCCCGCCCAGCACGATGATGACGAAGGCCTTGGTGATGACCAGGTTGCCCATCGAGGTGTAGACCAGGTTGATCGGCGCGTACAGCACCGCCGCCACGCCGGCCAGCGCGCCGGCAATGGCGAAGGTCAGCATGGCGACGCGGGTGGCGTCGATGCCGACCAGGGCCGCGCCTTCGCGGTTCTGGGCCATGGCGACGATGGTGGCGCCGGTGATGGTCTTTTTCAGGAACAGCTGCAACAGGGCCACCAGCAGGAAGGCCGCGCCGATGATCAAGAGGCGCTGGGCCGGCAGGGTCAGCCCGCCGAATTCGAGCAGTTGGGTGTAGGGCGTGTCCATGCGGTGGAAGTCCGCGCCCCAGATCGCCTGGGCGCCGGCTTCGAGGAAGAGCAGGATGCCGATCGAGGCGATCATGTGGTGCAGGTAGGGGGCTTTGCGCAGCGGGTGGAACACCAGCCGCTCGGCCAGCACCGAAATCAGGGCGACCACGACGCCGGCGCCGAGCATGCCCCACCAGTAGTTCAGACCGAGCTTGGTCATGATGAAGAAAGCCGAATAGGCGCCCGCCATGTAGAAGGCGCCATGGGCGAAGTTCGGGACGTGCAGGATACCGTAGACCAGGGTCAGGCCGAGTGCCACCAGGCTGTAGACCCCGCCAAGGGTCAGCCCGTTGAGGACTTGTTGCAGGAAAAGCTCCAAAATCATGTCTCCATTATTGTGTGATCGTTTTGTTTTGGATGCCGCCTTCGAGGCGTGTTCTTAACGCATGCGCGCACCTCGTGGCGTGCCGCCGGCGTGCACAGGCGAGAAGGGGGAAGAGGAGGCGCCCGGGCCGCTGGTGGCGGCCGAGGCGGGGCGGATCGCCCGTGTATTCGCCAGCACATGATGCGTGAACATGCGACTCCTCGACAGTGGGCGCGCGATCGGCGCACCGGGTGGATTCAGCGATTTTGGTTTTGCTACGTGAAACTGTGCGGTGTAAAATGGAACAAAAAAAGGATACGATAATTTCAGATGAGTAGCAACGTTTAGTTAGCGAACCGCAAACGACGCCTGGCGCGGGGAGCACGGGACGCCACTTCGTGTGTTGATGCAAGTCATCTGCCAGCTCGGCAAGACCAGTGTGCCATGCCTTGCGCTTCCCGGCAAAGCCTCTTTTGAGAAGGCAAACCGGCTCTTCCTTCCAACGTCCAGACGGGGTCAGTCCATGCAATCGAGCGATACGAACACGAGCGGGCAAACGCCTGAGGGCGGCGAGCTGGCCGATGCGTCGCGCAAGAACGAAGAGCGCTATTTCATCACGGCGCTGGCGCGCGGCCTGGAAGTGCTGGCCTGCTTCCGCTCGGCCGACAAGGGATTGACCAACCACCAGATCGCGCAGCGCTGCGACTTGCCCAAGTCGACCGTCACGCGCTTCACCTACACCCTCACGCGGCTGGGCTACCTGGTCCAGGAAAGCGGCGGGCGCTACGTGCTCGGCACGGCCACGCTGGGCCTGGGCGCGGCCATGCTGTCGCGCCTGGACATCCGCCAGATGGCGCGCCCGATGATGCAGGAACTGGCCGAGTTCTCCGGCACCACGGTCTCGATCGCGGTGCGCGACCGGCTCTCGATGATTTATATCGAAGTCTGCCGCAGCACCGCGGCCCTCGCGCTGGCCCTGCAGGTCGGCTCGCGCATGCCGCTCGCCATCTCCGCCATCGGCCGCGCCTATCTGGTGCGGGCCAGCGAGCAGGAGCGCCAGGACATCCTCGAGCGCTATCGCGAAATCGACGAACTGGCCTACCAGGCGGTGCTCGAGGCGATCGAACGCGGCACGCGCGACTACGCCCAGTACGGCTGCACGACCTCGTTCGGCGAGTGGCAAAAGGACGTCAACGGCATCGCGGTCGGCTTCTACCCGATCGGCGGCAACCAGCTGATGTCGATCAACTGCGGCGGTCCGTCGTCGAGCGTCTCCGAACAATTCCTTCTGGACGAAGTGCGGCCGCGCCTGATCGAGATCGCGGCGCGGCTCGAGTCGTGAGCAGCTGAACAGCTGGGGTCAGGTCTGACAATCGGACACGGCCCCGACCATGCACGCAGGCCGAACCCGATCGGGACTGCGAAACCGGGGCGGTTATGGCAGGGCTCGTGTCCGAATGTCAGACCTGACCCCAGCCGTCTGAGCAGTCGTGGCGGCGATCGCGCCCGCGTTCCACTGTTCCACCTGGACTAGCCCAGGCGGCCTGCGTGGCGACACCTCTGCAGGTGAGTGATTACAATTGATTAACTGTTTAAGGGCAGTATCCACACGCCCCCAAAGGCTATTCGAGAACCCACCACGTGCATTGGAGTACACAACGATGAATCTTCGCAGCCTGCTTCCTTCCATCCTGATCGGCGCCGTCGCCAGCGCCCGTTCGATGACCCCGATGGCCACCATCGCCACCGCGCGCGCGGCGGCCCGGCACACGCCTGGACGCCTGCTGCTGCTGGACCGTCCGCTGTTCAAATACGGTGCGATGGCGATGGGTATCGGTGAACTGCTCGGGGACAAGATGAAATCTGCGCCGGACCGTACCGTGGCGCTGGGCTTGACGGCGCGCGTGCTGAGCGCCGGGATCGCCGGTGCCGCACTGGCGCCGCGCGGCTACGAAAAAGAGGGCGCCGCGGTCGCGGTCGCCACCGCCGTCCCGCTGGCCTACATCACCCTGGCGGCCCGCAAGCAGGCCATGGCGCGCATCGGCCAGACCCGCAGCGGCCTGATCGAAGATGCGCTGATCGTCGCCGCCGGTGCCGCGATCGTCTTATTGGCCACGCAACAGGACTGATCGGGCAACAGGGGCGGGCCGCCGGCCGGTGGCGAGCGGGATCGAAATGCGCTATCGTCTGCACCTTCCCCGCATTTCATGTTCCGATGATCAAGCCCGCCTTGCCCGACGATGAACAGGGGCGTCTCGCGCTCCTGCATCAGCTCCTGATACTCGACACGCCGCCCGAGGAGCGCTTCGACAAGATCGTCGCGTTTGCTGCGAGCGAATTCAACGTGCCGATCTGCCTGGTCAGCCTGGTCGACGCCGATCGCCAGTGGTTCAAGGCGCGGGTCGGGATCGATGCCTCCGAAACCGAGCGCGACCTGTCGTTCTGCGCGCATGCCTTGCTTAGCGAGGACATCCTGCTGGTGCCGGATGCCTTGCTCGACCCCCGCTTCCACGACAATCCCGCGGTCGCCGGCGCGCCGCACATCCGGTTTTATGCCGGTGCGCCCCTGAGCCGCCAGGACGGCCTGGCGATCGGTACCCTGTGCCTGATCGATACCGCGCCGCGCACGCTCGACCAGGTCGAGCGCGCGATCCTGGAAAGCCTGCGCGACCTGGTGCTGCTCGAGCTGACCGCGCACAGGGGCGTCAGCGATGTCTGACACCGGGATGCTCAAGATCCTGCTGGTCGAGCCCTCGAACCTGTTGCGGCGTACGGTGGCGATGACGGTCAACAGCCTGGGGACGGCCGGGGTGACCGAGGCCGCGACCTACACCACGGCGCAGCAACTGTGCGAATCGCAGCGCTTCGACGGTGCGGTCGTCGCGCTCGACTGGCCGCCGGCAAACGGGCTTTGTCAGGGCCTGAGCCTGATCCAGCAGATCCGCTCGGGCGAGGGCGCCAGCGCGGCATCGATCCCGATCGCGGCCCTGGTCGACTCCTGCGACGCCGAACTGCTGCAGATCCTGCGCGACTGCGCGATCAGCCGGATCCTGATCAAACCGTTCCGGGTGCGCGACGTCGTCGACACCATCGACGGCATGCGCGACCTGGCGCGGCTGGCCACCCGCTAGCACGGCGCCGGCCGGCGCTCAATAGCCGGCGTCGAGCTGGGCCGGCGTCAAGGCCTTCATCACCGCGAACACGCCGCTGGCGCGCAGGATGCGCTTGCCGGCCACCATCAGCTCGCAGTCGGCGAAGGCCACGCGGGCGCCGATGCGGCCGATGTTGACATGCGCCTCGGCCCAGTCGCCCGGGCGGCCGGCGCCGATGAAATCGGTGCTCAGGTTGACCGTCACGAAGGAGTTGCGGCCTTCGCAGGCCATGGTCAGGCCCAGGCCCAGGCTCGAGTCGGCCAGGCTGGCCAGCATGCCGCCGTGGGCGATGCCGCGCATGTTGGTGTGGCTGGCGACGATGCGCATCGCGATCACGATCTTGTCGCCGTCGCGCCGGCAATACAGGTCGCCCAGGCCGGCCATGAAAGGGCCGCCGCGCTTGAGCCGCTCGAAGCCTGGCGGCACCTCGGTGCCGTTCTCGTCTTGTGGTGTCATCTCGAAATCCGTGTGGCAAAAAAAAAGGCGGCCCGAGGGCCGCCGAGGTACTGCATCTTAGCGTGTGAAGGCCAAGTCGCGCATCAGAACATGTGCATCACGCCCACGGTGAAGCGGTTGGCCTGGTCGCTGCCGACGGCAACGATGCCCTGCGCCAGGTTGATGGCGGCCGGCTGGCCGACGGCGGCCGCCGCGATGACCACGGAATTGGTGTTCGCGCGGGTGTAGGCGGCGTAGGCGGTGCTACGCTTGCTCAGCGCATAGCGGGCGATGGCGTGGTACTGCTGCGAATCGTCGCGCAGGTCGCCCGAGCGCTTGGTGTTGTAGAAGGCACCGGTCAGCGTCAGGGCTGGCGCCACCGGCACGTCGACACCGAGGCCGAACACGGCGATCTTGCGATTCGTGCTGTCGACCTTGTTGGCGATGTAGGTGCCCTTGAGCACGGCTTGCGAGAAGGTGTACTTCAGGCCGATGCCGTAGGACTTGAGCATGTCGGTATCAGTGACGTTCTTCATGCGCGCATAGGCGGCGGCCGCGCCGAATGGCCCCAGGTTGTAGAACACCGAGGCGCCCTGGTAGGAACCCTTCTGGATGCCGTTGCCCTGCTCGCCGAAGGCGCGCATCAGCGCGAAGCCCAGGCCGCTGAAGCTAGGCGAGACGTACTTGACCGAATTGGTCTGGCGCAGGGCGCTGTTGCCGACGCCGTTGGCGCCGTACGCACCGTAGACGGCGCCGAAGTTCATGGCGCCGAACAGCACGTTCGGGCTGGTGGCGGCGAAGGCCAGGCCCATTGGGTCGGCCAGGCCGACCGAACCGATACCCAGGATGTTCTGGCGGCCGATGTCGATCGAACCGAAGGCGCCGGACAGGCCGACGGTGGCTTCACGGTCGAACAGGCTGGTCGTTGCCGGGGTGCCGGTGTTGACGCCCGCGGCCCCGGTGTCGTTGATCAGGGTGCCTTCGAGACCGAAGCGCGCCTTCATGCCGCCACCGAGGTCCTCGGTACCTTTGAAGCCCCAACGTGAAGTTTGCATCTGGCCTGCGTCGACCGTGGTGCGGTCGCCGACCGGGCCATCATTGGTCGTGTGGGTAAGGCCGGCATCGACGATGCCGTAGATGGTGACGCTGGTCTGCGCCGAAGCGGTCGACATGCAGGCAGCAAGCACGGCCATTGCAAGGATGGTCTTCTTCATTAGTGAGGTCTCCTGGTTTCAAGGTGCTCCGGCCCCGACGAGGCCGGATGGCGATAATGCGGGTATAGCGGCGGCGTTTCTCTTGGTGGAACTGTGCCATCTATAATGAAACTGTATTTTCTTGCATCAATATTGTCAACGACTTAGTTGCACTTGCGAAGCCTTTGTGCAAATTCGCACAGGGTTTGTGTTCAATATGAGAACGAAAACCAACGCGCGGAGCCGAAAAGGCCCCGCGCCGGTGCCGCTTGCGCCAAACGGATTCCCGGCGCGCGCGCCGGGAACCGGCTGGTTCAGTCTTCGTGGAAGGCTTCTTCGCGTTTCTTACGCAGCGAAGGCAAGAGCACGACGATCATCGCCGCCGCCGCCAGCGCGAGCATGGTGGCGCTGATCGGACGGGTCACGAACACCATCGGGTCGCTGTGCGAGAGCAGCAGCGCGCGGCGCAGGTATTCCTCCATCATCGGTCCGATGATGAAGCCCAGCAGCATCGGCGCCGGCTCGGCGCCCAGCTTGGCGCAGATATAGCCGAACAGGCCGAACAAGGCCATCAGGTAGACGTCGAACTCGTTGTTGTTCAGGCTGAACACGCCGATTGCGCAGAACATCAGGATCGCCGGATACAGGCGGTGGTAAGGAACCATGATCATCTTGACCCAGAGGCCGATCATCGGCAGGTTCAGCACGACCAGGAACAGGTTACCGATCCACATCGAGACGATCAGGCCCCAGAACAGGGCCGGCTGCTCGGTCATCACGGCCGGACCCGGCTGGATGCCCTGGATGATCATGGCGCCGATCATCAGCGCCATCACCGGGTTCGACGGAATGCCGAGGGTCAGCATCGGGATGAACGAGGTCTGGGCTCCGGCGTTATTGGCCGCTTCCGGCGCCGCCACGCCCTCGATCGCACCCTTGCCGAACTGGGCCGAGTTCTTCGAGATCTTCTTTTCGATCGAATACGACGCGAACGAGGCCAGCATGGCGCCGCCGCCCGGCAGGATGCCGAGTGCCGAACCGATGAAGGTGCCGCGCAGGACGGGCGCGGCGATGCGCTTGAAGTCTTCCTTGGTCAGCATCAGGCCCGAGACCTTTTTCATCATCAGCGAGCGCGACTCGTCATGCTCGAGGTTGCGGATGATTTCGCCGATGCCGAACATGCCCATCGCGACGATCACGAAGTTGACGCCGTCGGCCAGTTCCGGCATGTCGAAGGTGTAGCGCGCCAGGCCCGAGTTGACGTCGGTACCGACCAGTCCCAGCAGCAGGCCGAGAATCACCATGCCGATCGCGTTGAGCAGCGAGCCGCTGGCCAGCACGACCGATGCGACCAGGCCGAGCACCATCAGCGCGAAGTATTCGGCCGGGCCGAATTTCAGGGCCAGGTCGGCCAGGGGCGGCGCGAACAGGGCCAGCAGGATGGTAGCGACGGTGCCGGCGAAGAACGAGCCGAGCGCCGCGGTGGCGAGCGCCTTGCCGGCGTTGCCCTGGCGCGCCATCTGGTAGCCGTCGATGGCGGTCACGACCGAGGACGATTCCCCGGGCAGGTTGACCAGGATGGCGGTGGTCGAGCCCCCGTACTGGGCGCCGTAGTAAATGCCCGAGAGCATGATCAGTGCCGACACCGGCGGCAGGCCGAAGGTGGCCGGCAGCAGCATCGCGATGGTGGCGACCGGACCCAGGCCCGGCAGCACGCCGACGGCGGTGCCGACAAAGACGCCGATCAGGCAATAAGCGAGATTGGTGAGGGTGAACGCCGTTTCCAGGCCCAGCCCGAGATTATTCAGGATTTCCATGATGTCTTCTTAAAAACCGAACCAGGGGCCAAGGATGGGCATCGGCAAGCCAAGCAGCTTGACGAAGACGACGACCGCGAATGCCGCCAGGCCGACGGCCAGCAGCAGCGACGGACGCCAGGTGAACTTGGGGCTTGCGTAGGCGCTCATCAGCACCAGCACCAGCACGCCCGGCACCAGGCCCGCTTTACGCATCAGGAAGCCGAACAGCAGCACCGCCACCAGGATCAGCAGGATTTCCTTGATGTAGAACTTGCCGACCGGCTCGCCATGGCGCAGGAAGGAGCGGATCACGCCGATCGCGCCGACCAGGGTCAGCAGGCCGCCGAGGACGGTTGGAAAATAGGCCGGGCCCATGCGGCCGGCGCTCCCCATCGGATAGTCGAGGCCGAGAATCACGGCGGCCATGCCGAAGAACAGGAAGATGATGCCGGTCCAAAAATCTTTTTGGTGGCGAATGAATGAAGGCACTGCGTGCTCCTTTTTTTACTTATCGAATGCTGTCGCATGACGGGTCCGTCGCGGCGAGGACCCTGGCGCCATGGCCATGCCGCGGCCGCCGCAGCGGTGCGCGACCCCGCCGCGGGAAGATTCTCTCGCGACAGGCAAGCGCACCGCTGCGGCGGCGGGTGATCAGTCGGCGTAGACGCCGGCCTTGCCGATGATCGGCGCCCAGCGCTCGATCTCGGACTTGACGTGGACGCGCAGCGCTTCCGGCGTGGCGCGCTTGTCGGCGACCGGCTCGGTACCGAGGTCGTTGAAGCGCTGCTTCACGTTCGGGTCCTTGAGGGCCGTCTGCAAGGCGTTGGCGAGGGTGTCGATGATCGGCTTGGGCGTGCCTTTCGGCGCGTACATGCCGTGCCAGACAGCGACTTCAAAGCCAGGCAGGCCGGCTTCGGTCAGGGTCGGCAGGTCGGGCATCGATGCCAGGCGGCTCTTGGTGGTGACGCCGTAGGCCTTGATCTTGCCGCTCTTGATCTGGCTGGTGGTGTTGGTGGTCTGGTCGCACATGAAGTCCACCTGGCCGCCGAGCAGGTCGTTCATGGCCGGGCCGGTGCCCTTGTACGGCACGGTGGTGAGGTCGGTCCCGATCGCCGTCATGAACAGCATGCCGCACAGGTGCGAAGCGGAGCCGACGCCGGCGTTGGCGTAGGTGACCTTGTCCTTGTTGGCCTTGACGTAGGCGAGGAATTCCTTGAAGTCCTTGGCCGGGAAGTCCTTGCGCGCGACGATGGTCATCGGCACGTCGGTCACGAGGCCGATCGGCTCGAAGTCGGTCTGCGCGTTGTAGGACAGCTTGCGGTACAGCGAAGGCGCGGTGGCCTGGCCGATGTGGTGCAGGAACAGCGTGTAGCCATCCGGTGCGGCCTTGGCGACGCGCGCCGCGCCGATCGTGCCGCCGGCGCCGCCGACGTTCTCGATGATGATCTGCTGCTTGAGCTTGGTGCCCATCGACTGCGCCACCAGGCGCGCGACCGTGTCGGTCGGTCCGCCGGCGGCGAACGGCACGATCATGGTGATCGTCTTGGTTGGGTAGCTTTGGGCGTGCGCCAGGGCGCTGCCAAACAGTGCCAGGCATGCGGCGGCGCGCATCAGGGTGATTTTCATGAGTGTCTTCCTCGGTCTCTGTTTTTAGGTTTTACTTTGCGTTTTGCCCAACCGTCCACCTGATTCGAATCTGGTTGTTCAGTATGTACGCAGGCTTGGTTGTACCAGTAAATAATTTGGTTTGCAACTAAGGGAAAACCGCAATAGCCAATGTTTGCAACACCCATCCCTATTATCCGGGGCGGGTATTTTCGTCCTGCGCGGGCGCCCTGGCCGGTGGCGGCGAATGCCCCGCGGTGCTAAGTACTCACCCGTAAATAAATGTGTTTTTGGCTGCCAGAGCCGGCGCGTTGCTGCGTCGGCTCGTGCTTGCAGTGCTCGCACTGCGGCGCGCTCGCCGCCTTGCACCGCATCCGGCTCTGTTTGCCAAAATTCACATTTATTTCCGGTCGAGTACTTAGCGGTAGTTTGTTGAACGAAGTATAAGCGCTGCTGTCCAATGGGCCGGAGGGTTGCCCATCATGTCTGCTCGTCTGCCTTGTCCTCCTGCACCAGGACCGTTGGAAGCGTTTGCGGTGCAATTCGATTCCCGGTTCCGTACGCTCGCGCAGCGGCACGGCTTTCGCACTTATCTGGCCGGGCTCTTGATGCCGCGCGACCGGTCGAAGACGCTGACCGCGCTGGTCGGCGCCGAACCGCTGGTCCAGGCGCAAGCAGCCGAGGTGCAGCGGCTGCAATTTTTTCTGTCCGAAGCAAGTTGGAACGCGGAGACGGTCACCGCACAGCGACTTGCGCTGCTGATGCAGGCCGAGAACAGTGCACCATCGGCCAGCGGTGTGCTGGTGATTGACGATACGGGCGATCGCAAGGATGGCCACGCGACCGATCACGTGTCGCGCCAATACCTGGGCTCCGTCGGCAAGACAGATAACGGCATTGTCGCGGTGACTTCGCTGTGGGCCGATGAGCGGCATTACTATCCCTTGCATGTCGAGCCCTATACGCCGGCCGTGCGTCTGGCCCAGGGCAAGCGGGATGCGGCATTCCGTACCAAGCCGCATATCGCCTTGGAATTGGTCGAAAAGGCCCGGGCGGCGGGTATTCAATTCGAGGCGATCGTGGCGGACTGCTGGTATGGAGAGAACAAGGAACTCGAAATGGCGTTGCGCGAGCGCGGGCTCCCGCATGTACTGGCCCGGCGCGGCAATGCCACAGGTGGCTGGGCGCTCGCCGATGCCGCTTTCACGTTCAGAGAAACGGCGCAAAACGTGCCGAAAAGCGCCTGGCAGGCTTTCCAGCGGCGCTTCCGCGACGGTCATGTCGAAGTCTGGTGGGCCGCCGAACTGACCGTGGCCGGCTACGGCCCTGGCAAGCAGGGGCGCGCCGTCTGTGCCACGACCGACCGGAACACGCTGCCCGAGATTTCAACCTGGTATCTGACCACCAATCTGGTGCCTGAACAGGCTCCGTTATCAGAAATCGTACGCCTCTACGGCCTGCGCAACTGGGTCGAACAAAGCTATAAACAAATGAAGGACGAACTGGGCTGGGCCGATTTCATGGTTCGTAAGGACCACGCCATTCGCCGCCACTGGGAGCTCGTGTGCTGCGCATTTGTCTTTTGCTGGTGGTATGCGGATTGCCGCTGGCGCGTCAGCGACGAGATGCGGCATCCGGACAGAATCACGCCGCCGCCGACGCGGCGGGAAAAAAATCGGCGTCATCAAAACGACGCCGTGCTGGACCCGGTCGCTGCGCGCGGTGCGGGCCTGGCTGGCCCCGGCGCACTGGCTGGCGCGTTGCTGGGGCGCGTTCTCCGCAGTGCCCCCGCCCCCTGAACTTACGGCTCTGATCGAGGCCGTGGTTGCCAGCCAGGGAATCAACCTCTACCTTCGTATTTAACAAACTACCGTTAGTCTGGAAGACCGGAGGACCGCATGCGCTCCACTTGCCTCGGGCTCGCCATGACGCTGGCGGCGGCAGTCGCCGCCTGGCAACCCACCCTTGAAATCTCCGCCGCAGGCGCCCGGAAAGGCCCATGGCGGCAGAACGCGTCGCGCTACGATTACGTTGACGACGCCACGCTTGCCTTTGCGCCGGGCGGTGGCCAGTTCGTCGCCTGGGCCGACCAGAAGAGCCGCGATGTCTGGCTGCGCGTCGCTGCGCGCGACGGCCGCCTCGGGCCGCCGCTGAATGTGGCGCGCAGTCCGGCTACGTTTTCCTGGGCACCGCGGCTGGCCGTCGATCCGCGCCGCCCGCGCCAGGTCTACCTGCTGTGGCAGGAGATCGTTTTCTCGGGCGGCACGCACGGCGGCGATATCCTGTTCGCCAGGTCGACCGACGGCGGCGCCAGCTTCGGCGCGCCGCGGCCGGTCGCGGGTGGGCCGGGGACCGGGCGGCAGCCATACGGTAATTTTACGTATTTCAAATACATCGATCATCGCGAATAATCATGCGCGCCACGCCGGCCGGCCAGTCCGGCCCCCGTGGAGCGCCGTTCCGGCATGCTGCCCGACCTCGGCAGCACAGCAAAACCGCCGGTCCGCAACACGCGACCGGCACATAATAGAAAGAGGAGCACCCGTGTCATTTCTGATTGTTCTCGCCGCCCTGGCGTTTCTGATGTTCGCCGCCTACCGCGGCTACAGCGTCATCCTGTTCGCCCCGATCGCCGCCCTCGGCGCGGTGCTGCTGACCGATCCGGCGGCCGTCGCGCCCGTGTTTTCCGGTATTTTCATGGAAAAAATGGTCGGCTTCGTCAAGCTCTACTTCCCAGTCTTCATGCTGGGCGCCGTCTTCGGCAAGCTGATCGAACTGTCCGGTTTCAGCGAATCGATCGTGGCCGCCGCCATGCGCTACATCGGCCGCTCGCGCGCCAATGCGGTGATCGTCGCCGTCAGCGCCTTGCTCACCTACGGCGGCGTGTCGCTGTTCGTGGTGGTGTTCGCGGTCTATCCGTTCGCCGCTGAACTCTACCGCCAAAGTAATATCCCGAAGCGCCTGATGCCGGGCGCACTGGCGCTGGGCGCCTTCTCGTTCACGATGGATTCGCTGCCGGGTACGCCGCAGATCCAGAACATCATCCCGACCACCTTCTTCGAGACCACCTCCTGGGCCGCGCCGATGCTGGGCACGATCGGTTCGGTCTTCATGATCGTGGTCGGCCTGTCCTACCTCGAATGGCGCCGCCGCGCCGCGATGGCGACCGGCGAAGGCTATGGCAGCACCCTGGTCAACGAACCGGACCGCGTGGAAAGCGCCGCGCTGCCGAATCCCTTGCTGGCGCTGCTGCCGCTGATCCTGGTGGGCGTCGCCAACTTCCTGCTCACGCGGATGATCCCGGAATGGTACGGCACCTCGTTCACGGTCTCGCCCGACATCCTGCCTGGCCTGAAGGCCCCGGTGACCACGCCGATCAAGACCGTGGTCGCGATCTGGGCGGTGCAGGGCGCGCTGCTGCTCGGTATCCTGTTCGTCGTCGCCACCGCCTTCGGCCGCATCAAGGACCGCTTCGCGGCCGGCTCGAAAGCGGCCGTCGGCGGCGCGCTGCTGGCGGCGATGAATACCGCGTCCGAATATGGCTTCGGCGGCGTGATCGCCGCGCTGCCGGGTTTTGTCGTCGTCGGCAACGCCCTGAAAAGCATCCCCGACCCGCTGGTCAACGCCGCCGTGTCGGTCAGCTCGCTGGCCGGCATCACCGGTTCCGCGTCGGGCGGCATGAGCATCGCGCTGGCCGCCATGTCCGATTTGTTCATCCAGGGCGCGCATGCGGCCCAGATCCCGCTGGAAGTGCTGCACCGCGTGGTCGCCATGGCCAGCGGCGGCATGGATACCTTGCCGCACAATGGCGCCGTCATCACGCTGCTGGCAGTGACGGGCCTGACGCACAAGCAATCGTACCGCGAGATCTTCGCGGTCACCGTCATCAAGACGCTGGCCGTATTCTTCGTGATCGCGGTGTACTACATGACCGGGCTGGTGTAAGCCGGCGCGATTCTTGAGGCATGCTCAAAGGTCGGTTCAAGCGGGGTTTCCCGTGGCGGCCAAGGGCCAGCCGATCTTTGCCGCGCGCCGTAGACTGGCTTTGACGACCGCGCGGTGAAAGGGCGCGATTGCGAACAGGTAAGCGTGCCCCAGCAGGTTATGACAGTGCACCACGGTGGAGAGCGTTAGTTTGCCGTCGGTGCATAAAAGCGAGATGCGGAAATCGAGGTGCTTGTCGTCCTCGCCCACGACGATCTCGGTGTCGTTGCTGCTGTAGATCTTGAATATGCCGACCCGTTCGGCGCGCGCCTGGTTTTCCAGCGTCGCCAGCTGCCTGGTGGTTTTCAGGCCGAAGCCGGCAACGATAAGATCGCGCAGACGGGTGAGTGCTCCGATCCAGGCCGGCTGGTGCGCGAAAATAAAGCGGGCCAGGGCTTCGGGGTCGCGCGTCGCCCCAGAGGGCAAGGCAATCGCGAACGCGTCGGCCAGGTGAACCGATGGATAAACCTGGGAGACGCCGGAATGTGCCGGAACCGCTACCGGCATGACGGACAGTGAGCCAATTGACATGAGTGCATCCCTGGACGATGAACGACTTAATTACTTGTTAATTAATCCAAGTATGCGCCGACTCGGCGCTCCGATCAACCGGCCCCGCGATTACTTGGGACGATGCAGGGCGCAGAGTTTATTCCCGTCCGGATCGCGCACATAAGCCAGGTGCAGTGCGCCCATGCTGCTTTCGCGCAGGCCCGGCGGGTCTTCGCTGGTGGTGCCGCCATGGGCGATTGCCACGTCATGGAATTGTTTTACCTGCTCGGCCGACGTGCATTTGAAACCGATCGTGCCGCCATTCGCGTAGGTCGCCGCTTCGCCATTGATCGGTTCGGAAACGCAGAAGCTGTTGCCCTCGTGACGATAAAAGAGCCGCGTATGGCCGCTTGGCCCGACATTGCGAAACGGCTCGCCGACGCCCAGCGTCGCCAATACCGCGTCATAAAATGTTTTCGAGCGTTCGATATCGTTGGAACCGATCATTACGTGGCTGAACATGCTGTATCTCCGTGTGTGTGGTTGAATCCTGCGCTTGCCATCTTACCGCGAGTTTGCATCGCCGGTTCGATCGGTGGCGCCTCGGCGCAGGGTGGGCAGGATCGCCCACCCTGCGGGCATCAACGCACGCCGGCTACCGCCAGTGCCGTCATGTTGACGATCCGGCGCACCGTCGCACTTGGACTGAGGATATGTACCGCCTTCGCCGCGCCCAGCAGGATCGGGCCGACCGTCACGCCCTTGCCGGACGAGACTTTCAGGATGTTAAAGGTGATGTTGGCGGCGTCCAGCGAAGGCATCACCAGCAGGTTGGCGCTGCCGGCGAAGCCGCCTTCGGGCTGGTACAGGCGGCGGATGTCTTCTGACAAGGCGGCGTCGCCGTGCACTTCGCCGGTCAGCGCCAGGCCCGGGTCGGACTTGGCCAGCATCTCGCCCGCCTCGCGCATCTTGCGCGCCGAGGGCCGTTCGGACGAACCGAAGATCGAATGCGAGAGCAGCGCGACTTTCGGTTCCAGACCGAACTGGCGCATCTCGGCGGCCGCCAGGCGCGTGATGGCCGCCAGCTCTTCGGCGGACGGGCTGTCGTTGACATAGGTGTCGGTGATGAACAGGGTCAGCTTGTCGAGCACCAGGGCATTCATCGCCGCCAGCACGCCGGCGCCGGGCGCCATGCCGATCACATTCCTCACGTGATTCAGGTGGCTGTCGTAGCTGCCGCGCATGCCGCAGATCAGGGCGTCGACGCTGCCGGCGGCCAGCATGCGCGTGCCCTGCAGCGTGGTGTCGCCCTCGGATTCGACGATCTCGTAATCGACGCCCTCGCGCAGGCGCAGGCCGTTTTGCCTGATTGCCGCGGCAATGTCCTCCGCGCGGCCGATCAGGACCGGCTGCGCCAGCGCGCTGTCGACCACGGTCTGTACGGCGCGCAGCACGCGCGCGTCGTCGGCTTCGGCATAGGCCACGCGGCGCGGGTTGGCCTTGGCCTGGGCGAACACCGGCTTCATGAAGAAACCCGTTTGGTAGATCATTTCGGCCAGGCGCTCGCGGTAGGCCGCCATGTCGGTGATCGGACGCGCGGCGACGCCGGATACTTCGGCGGCCCTGGCGACGGCCGGTGCGATGGCCGCCATCAGGCGCGGGTCGAACGGCTTCGGGATGATGTAGTCGGGGCCGAAGCGCAGGTCTTCGCCGGCATAGGCCGCGGCCACGGCGTCGTTGGCCTCGGCTTCGGCCAGGTCCGCGATCGCCGAGACGCAGGCCAGCTTCATCGCCTCTGTGATGCGGGTGGCGCCGCAATCGAGGGCGCCGCGGAAGATGTAGGGGAAGCAGAGCACGTTGTTGACCTGGTTCGGGTAGTCCGACCGGCCGGTGGCGACGATGCAGTCGGGCCGCGCGGCTTTTGCCACTTCAGGTCGGATTTCCGGCTCCGGATTGGCCAGCGCCAGGATCACCGGCCGCGCCGCCATGGTCTTGACCATCTCGGCCGAGAGCACGCCGGCGGTCGAGCAGCCGAGGAAGACGTCGGCATCCTTGACGATGTCGGCCAGGGTGCGCGCGTCGGTCTGCTGCGCGTAGCGCGCCTTGTTCTCTTCCATGCGGGCGTCGCGCCCGGTCCAGATCACGCCTTTCGAGTCGGCCACGTAGATGTGCTCGCGCTTGACGCCCAGGCTCACCATCATGTCGAGGCAGGCAATCGCCGCCGCGCCGGCGCCGCTGGCGGCCAGCTTGACGCTGCCGATGTCCTTGCCGACCACTCTCAGGGCGTTCAGCAGGGCGGCGCTGGAAATGATGGCGGTGCCGTGCTGGTCGTCGTGGAAGACCGGGATGTTCATCCGTTCGCGCAGCTTTTTCTCGATATAGAAGCACTCGGGCGCCTTGATGTCTTCCAGGTTGATGCCGCCGACGGTGGGCTCGAGCATGGCGATTGCGTCGACCAGCTTGTCGGGATCGAGTTCGTCGAGCTCGAGGTCGAACACGTCGACCCCGGCGAATTTCTTGAACAGGCAGCCTTTGCCTTCCATCACCGGTTTCGAGGCCAGCGGCCCGATATTGCCCAGGCCAAGGACGGCGGTGCCGTTGGTGATGACCGCCACCAGGTTCCCGCGCGAGGTGTACTCGGCGGCCATGGCGGGATTCGCCGCGATTTCTTCGCAGGCATAGGCCACGCCGGGCGAATAGGCCAGCGACAGGTCGCGCTGGTTCGACAGCGGCTTGGTGGCGACAACTTCGATCTTGCCCCGCGTCGGACTGCGGTGATACTCGAGTGCGTCGGCGCGCAACTGGGTATCGCGCGACTCGTCCTGGTTGCTTTCGATGCTCATGTCGTCTCCTTTAGAGGACCTGGGCCGGCGCAAACGGATCGCTCTCATGCGGCGCGCATGCGCGGCCCCGGGGTCGATGGGTGTGTGGACTCATCATACGTGATCGGTGCGATTCCTGCCCCCGGCGGGCCAGCCGGCTTCGCGCCGTCAATGCGCCATCTGGCGTTCCAGGAACTGCTCGAACGCATCGCGCGGCACCGCGGGAGAATGGAAGTATCCCTGGATGTAGTCGCAGCCGAGGGCGGCCAGGAGGTCGCGCTGGGCCGCGGTCTCGACGCCTTCGGCGATCGCCTCGATACCGAGCCGGTGCGCGAGGTCGACGATCGCCTCGGTCAGCGCGCGGTCGCTGCCGTCCTCGGTCAGGTGGTCGATGAAGGACTTGTCGATCTTCAGGTAGTCGACGTCGAAGTGCTTCAGGTAGGACAGCGAGGAAAAGCCGGTGCCGAAATCGTCGATCGAGACGCGCGCGCCGGCGCCGTGCAGGGCGCCCAGGCAGGCGATCACGTGCTCGGGGTCGGTCACCAGCGTGCCCTCGGTGATTTCGATCGTGATGCTGTTCGGCGCCAGTCGCGCATTGACCACCCGGTTCAGCCAGGCCTGGGTGGCGCGTTCCTCGAACTGGATCGGCGACACGTTGACCGACAGTTCGATCTGCAGGCCATACAGGCGCTGCCAGCGTTCGATGGCGGCGATCGCCTCCATCAGCACCCATTCGCCGATCTCGTGGATCAGGCCTGACTCCTCGGCCAGCGGAATGAAGCGCGCCGGGCTGATCATGCCGTGTTCGGGATGCAGCCAGCGTACCAGGGCTTCGGCCTTGCGTATGTGGCCGCTCGCGGTCTCGACGATCGGCTGGTAATACACCTGCAGCTGCTTGCGCGCGAGCGCCGCGCGCAGGTCGTTGGTCAGGGCCAGCGTGTCGCGCGCATGCTGTTGCAGGGCCGGTGTGAAGTACTGGAAGCGCCCGCGTCCCGCGCCCTTGGCCAGGTACACCGCCTGTTCGGCGTTGCGCACCAGTTCGGCGGCGTCCTGGCCGTCGTCCGGGTACACGCTGATGCCGACGCTGGCCGAGACGTAGGCCAGCGCGTCGGCTCCAACCGCGATCGGTTCGGCAATCGCGGCGATGACGGCGGCGGCGATCGTGTCCAGGTGGCGCTGGCCGTCGAATTCGCCCGCCACGAGGGCGAACATGTTTCCGCCCAGGCGCGCCACGGTCGCGTCCTCGGCCAGGCAGAGCGCCAGGCGCCGGCTCAGTTCGACCAGCGCGCTGTCGCCGATGGCGTGGCCGTAGCTGTCGTTGATGTCCTTGAAGCGGTCCAGGTCGAGCAGCAGCACGCCCAGCCGCTGGCCGGCGCCCTGCGCTTTTTTCAGGTCCTGCGCCAGGCGGTCGAGGAACAGGCGCCGGTTCGGCAGGCCGGTGAGGGCGTCGAAATTGCTCTGGCGCCAGATCAGCTCATCCTTCTGCTTTTGCTCGCCGATGTCGTGGAATTGCACCACGTGCCGGTGCACGCGCCCGTCCGGATAGCGGATCACGCGGATGTCGACGCATTTGGCCGTGAAGCTGCCGTCCCCGTTGCGGCCCAGGATCTCGCCCTGCCACTGGTCGTTGGCGAGCAGGACTTGCCACAGGCTTTCGTAGAAACCGCTGTCATGCATCCGCGAATCGAACAGCGCCGGCCGGGTGCCGCAGACCTCGCGCAGCTCGGTGCCGGTCTGGCGCGTGAAGGCCGGGTTGGCGTCGACGATGCGGTTTTCTTCGTCGGTGACGACGATCGCTTCCGGGTTGGTCTGGTAGATCAGGGTCGCCATGCGCATCGATTCCTCGAGGTCGCGCCGCTGCGTCACGTCCTGCACCGTGCCGCGCAGTTTGACCGGGCGTCCGCCTTCGAACACGGCGCTGCAGATCGAGCGCACCCACTTGCGCTTGCCGGCGCCGCTGACCATCTCGAGTTCGATCGTGAACGGCTTGCCCTGTTTCGCGGCGGCGTCGAGGGTGCGCCCGATCAGGACCTGCTCCTCGTCGCCGTAGCAGGCGGTGCAGGTGGCCGGCGTGACCGGCAGGCCGGCCGGGATCTCGTAGATCCGCGCCAGCTCGTCGGTCCAGTGGAAGGCATCGGTGACGAGGTCGATTTCCCAGGCGCCGATCTGGGCCAGGGCGCTCATCTCCGTGAGCAGGCGCTCCTGCTCGCGGATCGTGTGCTCCTGCTGGCGCCGTTCGGTGATGTCGCGCGCTACCCCGAGCACGCCCAGCACCGTGCCGTCGGGCCGGGTTACCGGGCTCTTGATGGTTTCGAAGACGTGCTGTTCCCAGGCGCCGGGCGGCCCACTTTCCTCGAAGATGACCGGGCCGCCGCTGCGCAGGGCGGCGGCATCGTCGCGCGCGAAGCGCTCCGCGACGCCGGGCGCGAACAGCTCGGCGTCGCGCTTGCCGAGGATGTCCTCGCGCGGCCGTCCGAAGACGCGCGCCGTCTGCGCGTTGCAGGCCCGGTAGACGCCTTCGCGGTCCTTCAGCCAGACCAGGTCGGGGCCGCGCTCGACCAGGGTGCTGAGCTGGGCCTGTTCGCGTTCCAGTTCGCCGGTGCGGATGCGCACCGCGCGCCGCACCGTGGCCAGCCAGGCGCTCAGCAGCAGCACCAGGGCGCCCAGCGCGACCAGCACCTGGATCAGGCGTTCGGCGTAGTGCGGCGGCGCCAAAGGGCGTCCCGTCCATTTTTCGCGCAGCGCGTCGCGCTCGGCCGCGGTCACGCGCGCCATGCCGCGTTCGACCAGGGCCAGCGTGGCCGTGTCGCCCTTGCGCACGGCGCGCCGCAGCTGGCCGCGCGTGACTTCGAAGGCCTTGACATAGGTGCGGTGCAGGCCGAGCCGGTACAAATGGTATTCGGCCGAATTCTCGTCCAGGCACAGCAGCTTGAGTTCCTTGCGCGCGGCGGCCAGCAGCAGCGCCTCGTGGGTGGCGAACACGCGCAGGCTGGCGACCCCGGCGCGCTGGAGCTGCTCGGCGCAGGCGTCGCCTTCCTGGACGCCGACCTCGAAGCCCTTCAGGCTGCGCAGGTCGTGGATGCCGCCCAGCGCGGCGTCGGCATAGATGCCGGTCGAGACGATGCCGAACGAGGGCGAAAAGTCGAAGCGCGGCACCCGCGCCGGCGTCAGGAAAATCGGATCGATGACGTCGACCTTGCCGCTGTCGAGCAGCGGCATCACCTGCGCCCAGTTGGCGCCGACGATCTCGACCGGAATGCCGGTCCTGGTTTGCCACAGGCGCCACAGGTCGACCGTATAGCCTTCGAGCTTGCCTTCGGCGTTGCGGTAGGCGTAGGGCGGATAATTCTGGTCCATGGCCACGCGCAGGGTCGCCGCCGGTTCGACGAGCGAAGGCAGGACCAGACAGGCGAGCAGCAACAGACGCGGGACAGCCTTCGGCATCGCATTTTCCCCAAGCCGCAGTTGGCGCGACGCGACCCGGAACTGGCTTCGGCGTGGCACGCGCCCTGCGATTATTTTCACCGACGATACCATGAAGCGCACGCGGACCGCCGCGTGGCTGGGCGGTCGGGTTCGCTTCGCGCTTATGCGCGATAAATTGTAAAAAGACAAGATATGCGCGATGATTGATTTTTCTTGCCTGAAAGTAGATGCATGGAACCCGTTATCGAGCTGAGGAAGGTGAGCAAGCGCTTCGGCGGGCGCACCGTGCTGCGCGAACTCGACCTGTGCGTGCCGCCCCGCAGCGTCTTCGGTTTTCTCGGGAATAACGGCGCCGGCAAGTCGACCACGATCCGCCTGATCACCGGCTTGCTGCAGGCCGACGGCGGCCAGGTGCTGGTCGGCGGGCGCGACCTGCGCAGCCACCGGATCGAGATCCTGCGCGAAATCGGCTGCATCGTCGAGGCGCCGGCCCTGTATCCGAACCTGACGGCGCCCGAGTTCCTGCGCATCGGCTGCGCCATCAAGCGGCTCCCCAGGCGCGAGATCGGGCGCGTCCTGGAGCTGGTCAAGCTGGCCGACGCCGGCAAGACCCGCATCGCCCATTTCTCGCTCGGCATGAAGCAGCGCCTGGCCCTGGCCCATGCACTGCTCGGGCAACCGCGCCTGCTGGTGCTCGACGAGCCGACCAATGGGCTCGACCCGCACGGCATCCTCGACATGCGCACGCTGTTGCGCGCATTGCCGGAAGCGGGCGACTGCACGGTGTTCGTCAGCAGCCACCAGCTCGACGAGGTCGAAAAGATGGCGACCCATGTGGCGCTGCTGCGGGACGGCGTGCTGGCCTCGCAAGGCCGGGTCGACGCGCTGACCGCGCTCCAGGCCGGCGTGCTCGACATGGAAATCGGCGACGCCGGCCACGCCGCCGCGGTGCTGGCGGCGCACGACTACGAGGTGCGCCTGCTGGGCCAGCGCCGGCTCGAGGTGTACCGGGTCGAGCGCACCCAGCTCGACGTCGTGCACGCGGCCCTGGTCCACGCCGGCGTGCGCCTGTTCCAGTCCACCTACCGCCAGCCGACGCTCGAACAGTGGTTCCTGCGCGCGACCGCCGGCGCCACCCCGGAGACCCCATGTTCCTGATCCTGCTGCGCCTCGAGCTGTTCAAGCTGCGCCGTTCGCTGCCGCTGCTGCTGATGCTGGCCTGCCCCTTCCTGGTCGTCGCGCTCGGCACCGGCGTGCTGCTCAAGTCGGGCAATGCCGCGTTCGCGCGGCCGGGCTTCTGGGCCGGCTACTGGCAGACCCACCTGGCCTTGTGGAGTTATTTCATGCTGCCGCTGTACATCGCCCTGGTCACGGCGCTGCTGAACGGGAACGAGCACCGCAACGGCGCCTGGCGCCTGCTGCTCACGCTGCCGGTCACGCCGCGCCAGCTGTTCCTGGCCAAGGCGGCGCTGGCCTGGGGCTGCGTGATCGGCGCCAATCTGGCGCTGGGCGTGCTGGCGAGCGGCGCGGCCTTCCTGGTGGCGGCGCTGCGGCCGGTGCCGGCCGGGATGTTCGCGTTTGCGCTGGCGCCGGCACTGGCGAAGGTCGCGCTGACCTGCCTGCCGGTGGTCCTGATCCAGCACGCGCTGAGTTGGCGTTACGCGAACTTCGTGCTGCCGCTGGCGGTCGGCATCGGCGCGACCATGGGCATCGTCCAGCTTGGCAGTTCCGAGTACTGGGTATTTTTCCCGTGGAGTTACAGCCTGATGGCGGGCAACGGCTCGGCGCAGGAGACGCGCCAACTGGCGCTGGTGCTGGCGGCCGGCGTGGCGTTGGTGCTGCTCGGCTGGACCACCTGGCGCGCGGGCAAGGGCCAGGTCGCCGTCTAAGAACCTATCCCAGTAGGGAGGAGGAAGTTGATGACGATGCATGGCAAGCGGGGGCAAGGCGCGAGGAGGCCGCATGGCGAGCCATGCAACGACGAGCAACCCAGCAGCCGCTTGTCAGGCGCGTCAGCAACGACTCATTCCCTACTGGGATAGGTTCTTAGGCCTGGCCGGCGTCCCCGGCCTCTGCCCGCAGTGCGCCCATGACCAGCTCCGCCATCGCGTCGGCCTTTGGGCGCAGCAGGCCGCGCAGGCCTTCCACGGTGCCGAGCCGGTCGCGCACCGCCTCGTCCTGGCTCGCCTTGAGCTTGCCTTCGAGGCGCTCGATCGGGATTTCGATGCCGACAATCGCGCGCAGCATCTTGTCGATATAGTCGGCCGGGGCATCCTGGATGCGCCACGGCGCCGGCTGGCTCGCTTCGTGGGGTGCGCTCAAGCGTTCGAGGACGTCCATCAGCCAGGCCGGGTCGTCGACCGCGCGCGCGACGCCGTGGGCGTGGACGACCGCGTAGTCCCAGGTCGGCACGACCTTGCCGTGTTCGGCCTTGCCCGGGTACCAGTTCGGCGTGATATAGATTTGCGGACCCTGGAACATCACCAGCGAAGGCGTATCCGCGTGCAGCAAGCGCCATACCGGGTTGGCGCGCGCCACGTGGCCGACCAGCGTGCCGTGCGGGCCGCGCCCGGCGTCGAGCAGGAAGGGGATGTGGTTCGCAACCAGTCCCTGCGCACCCTGGACGACCCAGGCGCCAAGCGCGTGCTCGCCGATCAGCGCGTGCATCGCGTCGCGCTCGTCGAGCCGGTGATCCTGCCTGATGTACATGCAAACTCCTCACAGTGCGTTAAAGGCGTGCCGCACCAGCATGGCGCACAGCACGAACATCGTCAAGCCGATCAAGCCGTCGAGCACCTGCCAGGCGCGTGGGGAATGCATCCGCGCGCGCTGATCGCGCATTTGCTGTACGCCGGATCGCTGGTCGCGCTGGTGGCCGATACGCCGCTCGATGTGCCCCTGTATCGGCAGCATGCGCGGGCGGCGTCGGGCTTGCTCGATGAACTCGGTGCGGCCGTGCTGGCGGCGGCGGACGTGGCCTTGTTGGCGCCCTAGCTTGCGTCGGGTTCGCGTGGGCCGGTCGTATCCCTAGTACAAGCGCCCCACCAGGCGCCCATGCAGCACATCGCGCTCCAGCCCCGGATCGGCCAGGTAGGCAATCTTCCCCGCCACCACGGTGGCCACCGGCTCCCCATCCCGGAACAGGATCCGGTTCGCCCCCAGCGCCGGCACCTTCTCGCCCGCCAGCAGGGTGCCGCACAGGTTGAGCGGATCGACCCCGGAGATGCACACCAGGGACCCGTCGAGCGGGCGCCGGCGCACTTCGCGCAGCAAGGGAATCGCTTCCGGCAGCGCGAACTGCTCGCCCGAAAAGCCCGCCACGAAGCGCCCGCCACGGATTTCGCCGCGCGCTTCCAGGCGGTGATACACCGGCAGCAGCTCGCGCCAGGACGGCATCCAGGCCGCCTCGCGTTCGAGCAGGCGCCAGAACATGACGCCGTAGCGGCGCAGCAGCGTCATGGCGACATGCTCGAGCGTCTCCGGATCGCGCTGGCGCCGGCGCGGCGCGGTCGCAGGGATCTCCGCCACCGGCTCGGCGCGCCGCACCAGGGCCCAGCGTCCCGCTTCCTCCATGGTCGGGCCGGCGCCGCGGCGGCGTTTCTTGTCGTTGCTGGCGCGCTTGGCGGCCGGCAGCAGCATCGCGCGCAGGCCGGCGAAACTGTCGGCGTTCACGAAACCCGTGGCCACCAGTTCGCCCAGTGCCGTCTCGAGTTCGACCGGCATCATGCGCGCGTCGTGCTGCAGTTCGTCGAAGAACATGGCGCCGTCGCGCCGCAGCGCTTCGAGCACCTTGGCCGCGCGCGGCGATATGTCGGGCGGGCCGGCCGGCTGCGGCAGCGCGTGCCAGCGCGCCACCTGGCGGCGCGGCAGCAGCACGATCGGCGTGCCGCGCACCGGTCCGCCGGCGGCCGCGCGCGGCGCGTCGATGCGGGTCCAGACCAGTTTGCCCGCGCGGCACAAGTCGTCGAGCCAGAGCATCGAATAGTCGCGCATGCGCAGGCCCAGCAGGTCGGCCTCCCAGGCGCCGGCCGCGGCCTCGTAGCCCTCCAACAGGTTCAGGAGCAGGGGCAGCGCCTCCTGTCCCTGCCACTGCGTGTCTTGCGTCAGGTGCTGCCAGTCGAACAGGAAGCGCATGTAGTCGCGCAGTTCGACCGGTTCGATCTCGCGCCGCAGGCGCTTGATGGTGTAGCGGTGGATGCGCGCCAGCAGGTGGCGCTCGCACCATTCTTCGTCCGGCGCGCCCGGCGTGAAGCGCCCGCGCATGACATAACCTTGCGCTTCGAGGGAGCCGAGCGCGATCGCCGCCGTAGTTTCCGGCAGCGCCAGCGCGGCCGCGATGGCGGACAAAGGCTGGGGGCCGAATCCGGTCAGGCGAGCGCGCACGATCTCGACCAGCGCGTCGTCGCGGGTCCAGGCCTCGCCGTCGTTGCCGCGGTGGCTGTCCGGAATCGTCAAGGCCGGCGTGGCGAGCGCGCCCGGATAGGCGGCCAGCACGCAGTCGAGCCGTTCGAGCGCGACCCAGGCGTTCAGGCCGTCGCCGCGCACGCGGGTCGCGCGCCCGGCTTCCGCCAGTTCTTCCAGCCACAGCGGCCAGTTGTCGCGCGCACGCGCTTCGTCCTGCGTGACCAGGGCCAGCGCCAGCAGCGCCTCCTGCACTTCGTCGCTATTCCGGGCCGCGGGCCAGGCTTCCTCGGCCACGCCGGCAATGGCGTCGAGGTCGAGCGCGCCCATGTCGTCGCCGCTCGCCGGGTCGCTCCAGCGGCGGTTGATGACGGCCTGGGTGCGCCGTTCTTCCAGCGGTGCGTCGTCGAGAAAGGCGTAGGGACGGGCGTTGAGGATTTCGGCGGCCAGGGGCGAGGGCGCGGGCAGGTCGCGCGCGACCAGGCCGATGGCGCCGCTTTCGATGCGGCGCAGCAGCGCGAGCCAGCCTTCGCTGTCCATCGCCTCGTGCAGGCAGTCGTCCAGGGTTTGTTCGACCAGCGGGTGGTCCGGCAGTTCGCGCTCGCCGACGATGTTTTCGAGGCAGGCCGCGCCATCCGGGAAGATCGCGGCCAGCAGGTCGTCGCTCTTCATGCGCTGCAGCTGGGGCGCGACCTTGCGCCCGCCGGCAAAGCGCGGCAAGGCCAGCGCGGTGGTCGCGTTCCAGCGCCAGCGCACGGTAAACAGCGGCGCGTCGAGCAGGGCCTGGACCAGGATCGGTTCGGCGCTGTTGGACTTGAGGTAGCGCCAGACCTCGTCGAGCGGGAAGCTGTGGCTGGTCGAGAGCGAGAGGATGATCGCGTCTTCGGTGGCCGCCGCCTGCAGTTCGAAGTTGAAGCTGCGGCAGAAGCGCTTGCGCAGCGCCAGGCCCCAGGCGCGGTTGATGCGGCTGCCGAAGGGGCTGTGCAGCACCAGCTGCATGCCGCCGGATTCGTCGAAAAAGCGCTCCATCACCAACGTGTCGTGGGTCGGCAGCGCACCCAGGGCGGCGCGCGAGCGGGCCAGGTAGTCGACGATCTGGCGCGCCGCGTCCTCGTGCAGGCCGAGGTGTTCGAGCAGCCAGTCGACGGCCAGGTCGAGCGCGGCCTGGCCGCCGGCGGCGGCCAGTTGCGCTTCGACCTCGGCGCGCAGGCGCGCCACGCCGAATGACAATTCGTCGCTGCGTCCGGGCGCCTCGCCATGCCAGAACGGGATATTCGGGGCCGCGCCGCCGGCATCCTCGACCCGCACCTTGCCGGCGTCGATCTTCATGATGCGGTAGGAGGTGTTCCCGAGCTGGAAAACGTCGCCGGCCAGGCTTTCGACGGCGAAGTCCTCATTGACCGTGCCGACCGACAGGCCGGCCGGTTCGAGCAGCACCGTGTAGTCGGCGTTTTCCGGAATCGTGCCGCCCGAGGTCACGGCGGCCAGCTTGCCGCCGCGCCGTCCGCGCAGCGATTGGGTCGCCGCGTCGCGGTGGATGTAGGCGCCGCGCACGCCGTTGCGGGTGGTGTAGCCCTCGGCCAGCATGCGCAGCAGGGCGTCGAAGCGCCCGCGTTCCAGGTCGGCGTAGGGCGCGGCGCCGCGCACCAGCGCGAACAAGGCATCCTCGCCCCATTCCTGGCACGCCACTTCGGCCACGATCTGCTGGGCCAGCACGTCGAGCGGCGCGCGCGGAATGCGCAGCAGATCGAGCTCGCCGCGCCGCACGCAGTCGAGCAAGGCCGTGCATTCGACCAGGTCGTCGCGCGAGGTCGGGAACAGGCGGCCCTTGGGCGTGCCGCCGACTTGGTGCCCGGAGCGGCCGACGCGCTGCAGGAAGGCGGCGATATTGCGCGGCGAGCCGACCTGGCAGACCAGGTCGACGTCGCCGATATCGATCCCCAGTTCGAGCGAAGCGGTGGCGACCAGCACTTGCAGTTCGCCCCGTTTCAGGCGCTGCTCGGCCGCGAGCCGCGATTCCTTGGCCAGGCTGCCGTGATGCGCGGCCACCTGCTCGTTGCCCAGGCGCTCGCCCAGGTGGCGCGCCAGGCGTTCGGCCATGCGCCGGGTGTTGACGAAAATGAGCGTGGTCCGGTGCAGCACCACCAGCTCCATCATGCGGTCGTAGACGCGCTCCCAGACCTCGTTCGGCATCACCGCCTCGAGCGGCACCGGCGGCAGTTCCAGCGCCAGGTCGCGCGCGCGGATGTGGCCGACGTCGACCACGGCGCAGTCGCCGCCGGCGCGCCCGACCAGGAAATCGGCCACCAGCGACAGCGGCTTCTGGGTGGCCGACAGCCCGATGCGCACCGTGCGCCGGCCGCACAGCGCGTCGAGGCGTTCCAGGCTGAGCGCCAGATGGCTGCCACGCTTGCTGCCGGCGACGGCGTGGATCTCGTCGACGATCACGGTGCGCACGCTCGAGAGCATGGCGCGCCCGCTGTCCGAACCGAGCAGCACATACAGCGACTCCGGGGTCGAGACCAGGATGTGCGGGGCGCGCTTCTTCATCGCGTTGCGCTCGGCACTGGTGGTGTCGCCGGTGCGCACCGCCGTCCGGATGCCGTGCGGCGGCAGGCCCATGGCGGCCAGTTGGGCACCGATGCCGTCGAGCGGCGCCTGCAAATTGACGCGGATATCGTTCGACAGCGCCTTCAACGGCGAGACGTACAGCACCTGCGTCGCGTCCGCCAGCGGCCCTGCGCCGCTGTCGCGCACCAGCCGGTCGATCGCGGCCAGGAAAGCGGTCAGGGTCTTGCCCGAGCCGGTCGGGGCTGCGACCAGGGTCGGTCGCCCGGCCTGGATCAGCGGCCAGGCGCGCAGTTGGGCCTCGGTCGCACCGGGGAAGCTGGCGCCGAACCAGGCCGCCACGGCGGGGTGGAAGTCATGCTGCAGGCTGGTAAAAGGGGCGCGGTCGTTCATGCGCAGCCAGATGGGGGCGATTGCGCCGATGGCAAGCCGGCGCGGCGCGGCGCGGCCCGGCGACTCACGGCGCCCCGCCCAAGAACTTGTCGACGTCAAAATTGCCTTGCTGTTTCAAATGGTGCTTGGCGGCGCCGCTGATGGCCTTGGATAAAACGAATTGCCTGATTTTCGACCTGATTAGTTGATCGACCACGGACTTGATCGCCGGACCACCCAGGCCGGCCATGACACCGTCGATGAACACGCCCGAGGCGGCGCGCATCGCGTGGCTCAGCCGGTCTTGCTTGACCGCCTGCTGGATGTCGACCGTGTCCCCGTCCCCGACACCGAGGAATTCGACGTCTTCGGAGGCCTCGCAGATCAGCAAGGTATGGGGGGACGCCGCCGCCGAAAAATCGATCGGCAGGCGGCTCAGCACTTCCTCCTTGAACGAGGTCTCGCCACTCAGATTGAAGTCCTTGGCGCCGTAAAAGGGAAAGTAGCCGATCGGCGCCTCCCTGGTCCGGAACGCGATCCCCAGGTTGAACTGGCGGTCCTGCGCGGACGCTTGCCTGAAGAAGGGATGCGCCTTGCCTTTGATGACTTTGAACCAGATTTCCGTGTCACCGGACTTGTAGGTCTTGAGTGTCATGTGCGAACCTCGTTGTCAAAAGTGGTGGGATAGCGCCGCCCGAGGGGCGCGAACCGGCCATGACAAAAGCGCTGGCCTCGCTTAGAACCTATCCCAGTAGGGAGGAGGAAGTTGATGACGATGCATGGCAAGCGGGGGCAAGGCGCGAGGAGGCCGCATGGCGAGCCATGCAACGACGAGCAACGCAGCAGCCGCTTGTCAGGCGCGTCAGCAACGACTCATTCCCTACTGGGATAGGTTCTTAGTGTACGAGGGTCGCGCGCCGCTCGCAATCGCGCTTCGCTTGCCCGGACCGGGCGCCGGTGGGGCAGGCCGCAGGCGGGCGGCGCGAGGATTCGCTGCATGATTGCAACAACGCCTGCCAAGTTCCCGCTGCGCCTCCGCCCAAGCGGAATACTTGCTCTACAATAGTGCTGTTGTGCGGCGCGGCAATGCAAGCGTGCGCACCGACCTGTTCCAGGAAACGAACCACGATGCTTCATCCGCAGAACACATGGCGCCGCCGGGCGCTCGGCGCCGCCGGCCTCGCGCTGGCGCTGGGCGCGTCCGCGTGCGCGCTGGCCGCGCCATCGGCCAGCGTGTATATCGAAGACCTGACCTCGCCCGAGCTGCGCGAGCGTATCGCCCGCGGCGCCACCACGGTCCTGGTGCCGATCGGCGGCACCGAGCAAAGCGGGCCGCATATCGCGCTCGGCAAGCACAATGTGCGCGCGCTGGTGCTGGCCGGCCGCATCGCCCAGGGCCTGGGCAACACGGTGGTCGCGCCGGTGATCGCCTACGTGCCCGAGGGGCCGGTCGCGCCCCCAGGCGGGCATATGCGCTTTGCCGGCACGATCTCGGTGCCGGAAGCGGCCTTCGAAGCGATGCTCGAGGGCGCGGCGCGCAGCTTCTGCCAGCACGGCCTGCGCGACGTGTTCTTCCTGGGCGACCATGGCGGTTACCAGAAAAACCTCGAGAAAGCGGCGGCCCGCGTCAACCGCGACCCCGCGTGCCGCGTTCACGCCTTGCCCGACTATTACCGGACGACCCAGACCACGTACATCGCGGAGCTCAAGCGCCGCGCCTTCCGCGACCAGGAGATCGGCGTGCATGCCGGGCTGGCCGATACGGCGCTGACGCTGGCGATCGATCCGCGCCTGGTGCGTGTCGAGTTGCTGGGCACTGGCGCCGGCAAGGCGGCCGGTGTCGACGGCGATCCGCGCCGCGCCACCAGCGCGCTGGGCCAGCTCGGCGTCGACCGCATCGTCGAGGCCTCCGTCGCCGCCATCAGCAAGGCGCTGCGGGCGCGCCCATCCCCGAACCGAAACAAGCAACCATAAAACCCTTCATCGTGCGATACAAGAAAACAGCCGGCGCCCTCGTGGCCTTGTCCATCCTGGCCGGCGCTGCCGTCATCCTCCTGCGCGACAAGCCGGCCCCGGTGCCGGGGCCGGCGCCGCTGGCGGTGGTGCAGGGCATGCCCGCGGTGCTCGACCCGCTCAACCTGTACAGCGAGATCGGCCCGAGCCACCTGAGCGCCGCGGTGCGCGGCGACCTCGAACGCATCTACGTGCCGAACCTGCGCTCGAACGACGTGAGCGTGATCGATCCGGCGCTGATGAAGGTCGTCGACCGCTTCAAGGTCGGCATCAGTCCCCAGCACGTGATCCCGAGCTGGGACCTGCGCACGCTGTGGGTGGCGAACAACGCCGAGCGCCAGGACACCGGCAGCCTGACGCCGATCGATCCGATTACCGGCAAGCCGGGGACCGCGGTCCCGGTCGACGACCCGTACAACATGTACTTCACGCCCGACGGCAAGTCGGCCATCGTGGTGGCCGAGGCGCGCCGCCGCCTCGACTTCCGCGATCCGCACACGATGGCGATGCAGTACGCGATCGAGGTGCCCAAGTGCGGCGGCATCAACCACGCCGAGTTCTCGATCGATGGCCGCTTCGCGCTGTTCACCTGCGAGTTCGACGGCGCCGTCGCCAAGATCGACCTGGCCGGGCGCAAGGTGCTGGGCTACCTCAAGCTGACGATGCCGAAGACGCGCGTGCGCGAAGGCTTCGATCCGCGCAATCCCGGGGCCTCGGAGATCTGCACGGCCAGGAAGGGCATGCCGCAGGACGTGCGCATTTCACCGGACGGCAAGCGCTTCTACGTGGCCGACATGATGGCCGACGGTGTCCACATCGTCGACGGCGCATCGTTTACCCAGGTCGGCTTCATTCCCTCCGGCCCGGGCACGCACGGCCTGTATCCCAGCCGCGACGGCAAATTCCTGTACATCACCAACCGCGGCACGCACCGCATCCACGGCAAGCGCAAGGGACCGGGCAGCGTCGACGTGATGGCGTTCGCGTCGGAGAAGATCGTCTCGCACTGGATGATCCCGAACGGCGGCAGTCCCGACATGGGCAATGTCAGCGCCGACGGCAAGTGGCTGTGGCTGGCCGGGCGCTACGACGATGTCGTCTACCGCATCGACACCGGCAATGGCGACGTGCGCCAGGTGAAGGTCGGCGGCGAGCCGCACGGGCTGACCGTCTGGCCGCAGCCGGGCCGCTACTCGCTCGGACACACGGGCAACCTGCGCTAGCGCGGCGGCACGGGCGGATTTGCTACACTGCCGCCTTTGTCCGCTGGAAGATTCACGATGCCACACACGCTCGAACTGCGCAGCCGGGCGCTGGAATGCCTGCTGGAGCCCGACCCGCGCACCAAGGCCGCGGGCGTCGCCGCGATGGCACAGGCCTGGGCTGCTGGCGAACTAGGCCTTGACGGCGCCGCGTCGATCGCCCAGCCGGGCGGCATTCCCGGTCGCCCGGCCCGTCCCGAACTGGTGCCGCCGCGCGCGGTCGGGCGCCGCTCGATGGCCACCACCCTCGGCCGCGCCATGCTGGTGCATGCGCTGGCCCACATCGAATTCAATGCCGTCAACCTGGCGCTCGACGCGCTCTGGCGCTTTCCCGCCATGCCCGACGCCTATTACACCGACTGGCTGCGGGTCGCGCGCGAAGAGGCGCTGCACTTCACGCTGCTGGCCGACCACCTGGCCACGCTGGGCCATGCCTACGGCGACTTCAGCGCCCACGACAGCCTGTGGGAGATGGTCGACAACACCAAGGGCGACGTGCTGGCGCGGATGGCGCTGGTGCCGCGCACGCTCGAGGCGCGCGGCCTCGACGCGATTCCGCCGCTGCGCGCGAAAATCGCCCAGGCCGGGGACATGGCCGCCGCCGCCATCCTCGACATCATCCTGCGCGACGAAGTCGGACACGTCGAGATCGGCAACCGCTGGTACGGTTTCCTGTGCCAGGCGCGCGGCCTCGAGCTGCACGCCACCTACGACGAACTCGTGACCCGCTACCGAGCGCCGGTGCTGAAGGGCCCGTTCAACCTGGAAGCGCGCCGCCGCGCCGGTTTCACCGAGGCCGAAATGGCCCGCTTCGCCGGCGCATAGCGGCAGAGCTGAACAGAGCTGGGGTCAGGTCTGACATTCGGACACGGTCTCAGCGCTACATCGCGACCTTTGCCGGTTGTATGGTTGAGTTCGTGTCCAAATGTCAGACTTGACCCCAGCCGTTGTTCGAAAATTTCGATGATAGGCCGGCAAACTACTCGCTGTTTGTTCCCCGGCGGGGCGCGCATAATTTAACACATGCAGAACAGGGCCACGACGCGGCACGACCGGCGTCGATCATCGAATCCTTCGAATGGCCGACCATCACAGGAGCGCATCATGTTGAAAGTACGTAAAAGCGAAGACCGCGGCGTGGCCAATTTCGGCTGGCTCGATTCGAAGCACACCTTTTCGTTCGGCCATTACCAGGATCCGGCCCACATGGGCGTCGGACCGCTGCGGGTGATCAACGAGGACCGGGTTTCCGCCGGCCGCGGCTTCGATTCGCACGGTCACCGCGACATGGAAATCATCTCGTATGTGCTCGAAGGCGCGCTGGAACACAAGGACAGCATGGGCAACGGCTCGGTGCTGCGGTACGGCGACGTACAGCGCATGAGCGCCGGGCAGGGCGTGGTGCACAGCGAATTCAATCATTCGCGGACCGAACCGGTGCACTTCCTGCAGATCTGGATCCAGCCGAACGAGGCCGGCGCCCCGGCCGGCTACGAAGAGAAGCACTTCGACGTCGCCTCGAAGACCGGCCGCCTGCGCGTGGTGGCCTCGCCCGACGGCCGCGAAGGCTCGGTGTCGATCCGACAGGACGCGTCGATCTACGCCGCGGTGCTGGGCGCCGGCGACGACCTGGCCTTCCCTTTGCCACCCGGGCGCATCGGTTATGTCCACGTGGCGCGCGGCGCGGTGACTGTCAACGGGGTGGACCTGAAGGCGGGCGACGCGCTGCGCATCGACGACGAGCCCGAGGTCACGCTGAACGGTGCGGCGGACGCTGAACTGCTGCTGTTCGACCTGCCGCGCTAACATCGGCGGCGGCCCGGCGCGGGCCGCCGTCGCGCCGTGGCGATCCGATTCGAGATAGCCCTTGCGCAGCTTTTCCTCGACCAGCTTGTCCGCCTCGCGGGCGGTGCGCTCGGGGCTGTCGAACTGCTTGACCAGCGTCTGGCCGGCGTCGCCGACACGGCCGAAAGCGACCGTCAGTTCCGCCCCATGTACGGCCGGACAGCGGCCACGCCGCTGGCATGGGGCGCGGCAAGTGCTTCAGGCAAGTATCAGCATCTCCGCGATCAGCGCGCCGTCGCGCAGGCGTTCCTTCCACCAGTCGAGTGCGGCGCCGCTCTCGCCGGTGCGCCAGGCCAGGTACAAGGTCTCGTCGGGTTTCGGTTCCTCGACCGCGCGCGCGACCAGGCGCCCGGCGGCGAGGTCCTCGCGCACCCAGGTCGTCGGCAGGAAGCCGAAGCCCAGGCCCGCCCGCTGGAAGGCATACTTGGTGTGCATGTCGGGCACCGCGAGCGTGTTCTGGCCGAACAGCAGGCCGACCGTGCGCGCCTGCAGCTGGCGCACCGAATCCGATACCGCGACCGCGCGGTGCGCCGCCAGGTCGGTCTTCGACAAGGGCGCCGTGCCGGCGGCGAGCGGGTGGCCGGGAGCCACCACGAAAACAAAGGCGACCTGCGCGATCGGCAGCGCGCTGTAGCCGCCGCCCGACGGCCCGCCGCCGGCGGCCACCAGCAGGTCGGCGCGCCGGTCCAGCAGCGCCTCCCAGGTGCCCGACAATTCTTCCTTCATCAGGCGCAGGCGGGTCTGGTCGGCAACCGCGCAAAAGGCGTCGATCGTGCCGGTCAAGGCGCCCGGGCACAGCATCGAATCGATGGCGATCGTGAATTCGGTTTCCCAGCCGGAGGCGACGCGCCGCACGCGGCGTTCGAGGTCGCCCGCCGCTTTCAACAGGTAGCGCCCTTCCTTGAGCAACTCGGCGCCGGCCTGGGTCAGTTCGACGCGCGGACCGAAGCGCTCGAACAGCTGCACGCCGAGGTCTTCCTCGAGTTTCGCGACGGTGTAGGAAATCGTCGAGGGCACCCGGAACAGCTCTTTCGCGGCCGCGGCGAACGAGCCGCGGCGGGCGATGGTATCGACGGTGAGCAGGGCGTCCAGGCTGAGTTTGAGCATGCGCCATGATAACCCGGCGGGTGCCTTCCTGATGACGCGGGCTCGCTGCCGCTTCGGTCAACGCCGGTGAGGCCGGCCCTGCCAGCCGTTTAAAAGTAGAAGTTCACCAGCGCGCCGACATGGTCGCCGCGCACCGTGCCGCCCACGTCGCGGGCGGTGAAATTGTCGTTCACGTAGCGCAGCTTGAAGCCGACCTGCGGCGAGTACTGGTACTCGATCTCGGCCACCGGGCTGGTGCTGTCCTTGAATTTGTAGTCGCCGATGTCGGCCGCGCCGCTGGTGCGCAGGGCGGTGCCGGTGACGTAGCGCAGGCCGCCGCCGACGCGCACCTTGTCGTTGACGTGGTAGTAGCCGAGCAGCTCGAGCGGTACCCGTTCGAAGCGGACGTCGCCATCGCTGCCGGTGGCGTTGTCGACATGGTAGCCGACCGTGCCCTGCAGCGACCATTGCGCGCTCAAGCGGTAATCGAGACCGAGGTAGAGGGTGACGCTGCCGCCGCCGTCGATGTCGACCTGGTCGCCGTCGGTGAAATTCACGGTGACGATTTTTTCGCCGCCATAGGTCAGGCCGGCGCCCGCCACGAAGCGCAGCGGCCGGCTGGCGAGGTCCTGGACCTGGACGAAGGTTTGTGCCTGGGCGGCGCCGAGCGAGGCGAGCGCGAGGCTGCAAGCGAGTGCAAATGTTTTCATGTCGTTGGCGTGGTTGAACGTTCGGGGCGGCGCGCCGCTGCGCGCCTCACAGGCCGACATGATAAAGAGGCAATTGCCTTACTGTAACTCGACACCGACATTTGTTGTTGTATTAAAACATTTGTCGGTGCCGCGAAGGCGGCTTAGAACACGCGGTGAATCCAGCCGTGCTTGTCTTCGGCGCGGCCGTTCTGGATGTCGAGCAGTGCCGACTTCAGGCGCGTGGTGACGGGACCGGCTTCGCCGTTGCCGATGACCGCTTCGAAGCCCTTGCCCTTGGCCTTGCCGATCGGGGTGACGACGGCGGCGGTGCCGCAGGCGAACGCTTCGGTCAGGCGGCCGCTGGCGGCGTCGAGCTTCCACTGGTCGATCGAGTACGGCTCTTCGCGCACCGTGATGCCATGGTCGCGCGCCAGCACGATCAGCGAGTCGCGCGTGATGCCCGGCAGGATGGTGCCGGTCAGCGGCGGGGTCTGGATCGAGCCGTCTTCGAACACGAAGAAGATGTTCATGCCGCCCAGTTCTTCGACCCAGCGCTTCTCGACCGCGTCCAGGAACACGACCTGGTCGCAGCCTTCGCGCGTCGCTTCGGCTTGCGCGGCCAGGCTGGCGGCGTAGTTGCCGCCGCATTTGGCTTCGCCGGTGCCGCCGGGTGCGGCGCGGATATAGTTTTCGGAGACCCACAGCGTGATGCCGGCGGCGCCGCCCTTGAAGTAGTTACCGGCAGGGGAGGCGAACACGCAGAACAGGTATTCGCTGGCCGGACGCACGCCGAGCGCCGCTTCGGTCGCGATCATGAAGGGGCGCAGGTAGAGGGCCGAGCCTTCCGCGCGCGGGATCCAGTCGCGGTCTTCGCTGACGATGGCATGCACCGCTTCCAGGAACAGCGCATCCGGCAGCGGCGCCATCGCCAGGCGGGTCGCGGAATTGGTGAAGCGGCGTGCGTTGGCGTCCGGGCGGAACAGCGCCGCGCCGCCGTCCGGCTGCGGATAGGCCTTCAGGCCTTCGAAGATTTCCTGCGCATAGTGCAGCACCATCGTCGACGGGTCGAGCGGCAGCATGCCGCGCGCCTCGACCTTGCCGTCGTGCCAGCCGCGCCCTTCGGTATAGCGGATCGTGACCATGTGGTCGGTGAACGCGCGGCCGAAGCCCGGATTGGCCAGCAGCGCGCTGCGGTCGGCCGGTGGAAGAGGCATCAGGCTTTTCTGAATCGACAGGGTCGATGGACCAACTTTGTTCATACAGTCTCCGTAAATCTCTGGCCGGGGTCGCGCCAGGGCAAAAACAGCAATTATCGATGAATTTGAGAGAAACGGTGGGGTCTTTGCACCGCCACGGGAAAAATTCGCCTGTCAATCTCCTTTTAATTTGTTGTAACTGAGTGGGGAAAGCAAAAAATAACTGGGCGGCACTTTTGCCGCAGGGTAAAATTGGCTGTAATTACACATTTCCTGACGGCATTTTTAATTTCGATTCATAAAGAGCACAGGTCCAATGAAAAACTTCACCCGCGAGCTGAACGAAATTGACGACCTGGCGGTCGATGCCGGATGGATCGCCGGGCCTTTTGCCTCGCCCGCGGGCGTCGCCGAGGCCGCCCAGCGTTTCGAACTGGTCGACGTCACCGACCTGCGCGAGGCGCCGGCACTGGTCGCCGCCTGGCGCGAAATGCTCAGCCGCGGGGCCAGTCCCGAGAAACTCTACCAGACGCCGGAATTCTTCCGCTATATGGTCGAATCCCAGCCGGGCGTCGCCGGCGCCCAGGTGCTGTATGCGGTCCGCCGCCGCGCCGATGGCGCCTATGTCGGCATCGTCCCGGTGCGCCCGGGCGAACAGGACGTGAGCTTCGGGGTCGGCCCGCTGCGCTTCGCCACCCGCACGCTGGCCACGCTCCAGGTGCTGGGCAGCGTGCCGCTGCTCGACCGCAACGAGCCGGGCCTTGCCGGCTTCGTGCATGACAGCCTGCTGCGCCTGCACCCTGCCTGCCGGGTGCTCGCGATGCAGGCCGTGCCTGCGGCCCAGGTGGCGGCGCTCGACGACTTGCCCGGCCTGTCGGCCCATGTCCACAACGGCGTGCGCGCCTGTCACACGGTGCCGCTGCCGGACAGCTTCGACGCCTACCTGCAAAAATTCAGTTCCAAGAAGCGCTACAACCTGTCGCGCCAGGTGCGCCTGCTCGGCACCCAGGCCGGCGAGCTGCAATTGTGCCGCATCGAGTCGCCGCAGCAGGTGCCCCACCTGATCGAGGCGATGCGCGCGATGATGCCAGCCCACGTGGCCCGGCCCGGCGTCCAGCTTCGCTTCGAGCGCATGGCCGCGCAGGGACTGCTGCATTCCTACGTACTGCGCTGCGGCGCCGAGGACGTGGCGGTCATCGTCGCCACGCGCTCGTTCGACGTCTGGCATGTCCACAATATCGCGGCGCTGGCCAAATACCAGGCGCTCTCGGCCGGTACCAGCGCGGTCCACCTGGCCTTGCAGGACCTGATCACGCATTTCTCGTTCGCCGACGCCGATTTCGGTTACGGCTCGCCGAACCAGGAATTCCGCGCCACGCACGTGCTGAAGAATCGCTGCACCGTGCTGGTCTGCCAGGCGCGCAGCCCGACGGCCGCGCTGCTGGCGGTACACGGACTGTGGCAGCGCGCGGCCGATGCCTTGATCGTCCGGGTCAAGCAGGCCCGGGCCCGCATGAAGCAGCGCGCCCTGGCCGCACGCAAGGCGCCCGCACCGGCCGCCTGATGGCGCGCCCGGTCGATACCGGCCCGGCGCTGCCGCGCATGGGTCCCGGCCTGGTACTGCGCATGCTGTCCAAGCGCGCGCGGCCGGTTCCACCCGGTGTCGCCGCGCCGCTCCTGTCGACCTTCTCGCTCGCCGGCCTGGACCGGCGCCACGTGGCCCGCTACGGCGTCGCGCTCGGTTTCGCGCCGGGGACGCTCGCGCTGACCTACTGGTACCTGCCGGTCCAGCGCGCCCACATGGCGACCTTGCTCTCGGATGCCTTCCACTACCGCCTGGCCGGCATCGTCCACGTCGAGAACGTGCTGACGGCGCACGCCGCGCCGCCCGACGGTGTCGCGCTGGCGCTGGCTACCCGCATCGACATCCTGGCGCCCACCGCGTCCGGCGCCGTCTACTGCGAACTCGAGACCGTGGGCAGCGCGAACGGCGAACGCATCTTCACCTGCACCAGCAAATACCTCGCCCGGCGCGGCCAGCCGGGCGCCGCGCCGCGCGCCGCGAAACCGGCGCTCGAGCGGGGCGCCGTCATCGACAGCTGGACCCTGGCGCCATCTGACGGCCGCGCCTACGCGCGTATTTCGGGCGACTGGAATCCGATCCACCTGACGCGCTGGAGCGCGCGCCTGATGGGCCTCCCGGCCCCCATCATCCACGGCATGCACACGCTTGCCAGGACCTGCGCCGCGCTCGAACGGCGCGCGGGCCGGCCCGTGGTCTCGATCTCGGTACGCTTCAAGGCGCCGCTGCCGCTCGGTGCGACGGCCGTGCTGACGCAGGGGCCGCAGCCCAACGGCTATGTCGTGTTCCGGGGCGCGGTGGCGGCCGCCGACGGCACGTTTACACTCGCCTGAAAACCGGCGCGCGCAAAGCGCCGTACAATGGCCGGGCAGCCCAGCGCTGCTTAGCCGCCAGTATTTCGCCAACCAACGAGAACGCCATGAACGACCACCAAGGACGCCCCGTCCACGAGCTGACCATGACGGTCCTGATGACCCCCGACATGGCCAATTTTTCCGGCAATGTCCACGGCGGCACGATCCTGAAATTCCTCGACAGCGTGGCCTATGCCTGCGCCAGCCGCTACT
>Ga0213836_100205_pt1 | contig 55084 bp, 55 predicted proteins | sample SWPATP03_FD_160578 | JGI IMG/M metagenome (GOLD analysis project Ga0213836, IMG submission 160578) | Coastal seawater microbial communities from Marineland, Florida, United States - SWPA TP0 #3 | ecosystem: Environmental > Aquatic > Marine > Coastal | place: USA: Florida | collected 2016-08-05
AGGGTGTAGCGGGAACGATCTCCCGCTTCGATGGCAGCTGTTTCTTTTTCATGTAAAAATCCTTCCGGGGCATATTGTCCCCTATTTGGATGTCCATGAAAACCGGACTACCTCAACCTGACCCCAGCCTTAGTTATTCACTTTTGCGGCGTTAAACTTGTTTCTGCTCCGGCAAATGAATCGAGCGCGCCAGCAGATGCCCGGCCAGCCAGCCGCCGACCAGGCCGCCGATGTGGGCGGCGTTGTCGGTATGCGGGTACACGAAGCCCATCCATAGGCTGAACAGCAGGAAGGGCAGCAGCGAGGAGCGCAGTTCGGTGACGACGGTGGGCGGCACGCCGCTGTTCGGACGGCTGAGGAAAGCCAGCAGGCCGCCGATGATGCCGAAGATCGCGCCCGAGGCGCCGACGCTGTTGACGTTCGGATTCCACAGCACGCTGGCGATGCTGCCCGACAGGCCGGCCAGGAAGTAGAGGGCGACGAAGCGCGTGCTGCCGAAGATGCGTTCGCACAGGCGCCCGACCTGCCACAACGCCAGCATGTTGAAGCCCAGGTGCCAGACGCTGCCGTGCAGGAACATCGAACTGACCAGGCGCCACCATTGGCCGGCGCGCGTCAGGCGGCCGACGTTCGAGCCCCATTCCACCAGCTGCTGGGCGTGCAGGATGGCCGAGATGTTCGGCTGCAGCGCGAACAGCTCGCGCAGCGGTCCGATCACTTCGGCCTGGTAATGCCGGCGCGCCAGCCACATCAGGGCGAAGATGCCGATGTTGGCCGTCAGCAGACCCCAGATCACCGGCGTCGACGGGCTCCAGTAATCGATCCGGTCGTGGAAGACTTCGTTTTCCTCGTGTTCGCGCACGAAGGCTTCGCTCTGGCGCGTGGGGAGCAGGGCGACGATGCGCGCCGCCGTCGCGCGGTCGGGCGCGGAAAAGCCGATCGTGACGGTTTCCTTCACGCCGACCACGTCGAAGAAGACATCCTGGCCGCTGGCATAGGCGTTGAGGATGTCGGCCTTGCGCAGCTTGTGCTCTTCGCGCCGCGCCATGCGGAACGAGCGCTGGCTGGTGCCGCGCACGAAGACGAAATCGGCGGCGAGCTCGCAGGTTCCCTTGCCGCGCAAGCGGAAGGGGTTGGATGGCCACTTGGCCCCGGCTGTGTAGAAACGGACCTCGAAGACCGTACTGCCTGACATCGGCACGTCCTAGCCGCGCTTGCGGTCGTGGTTCCAGAGCACGTCGCTGCCGCCGGCGAAGCGGTTCAGCACGCGCGCCAGCACGAACATCAGGTCCGACAGGCGGTTCACGTATTGGCGCGGCTGCGGGTTGATCGTGTCTTGTTTCGACAAGGCGACGATGGCGCGCTCGGCGCGGCGGCAGACGGTGCGGCAGACGTGGGCGGTGGAGGCGGCGCGCGAGCCGGCCGGCAGGATGAATTCCTTCAGCACCGGCAGGTCGGCGTTGTATTTCTCGAGCAGGCCGTCCAGGCGCGCCACGTGCTCGTCCTTGATCATCTGGTAGCCGGGGATGCACAGCTCGCCGCCGAGGTCGAACAGGTCGTGCTGGATCGAGACCAGTTCCTCGCGCAGCGCTGGCGGCATGTCCTCGCACAGCAGCAGGCCGACGAAGGAATTGAGTTCGTCCACTTCGCCCAGCGCGTCGATGCGCGCGCTGTCCTTGCCGGTCCGGCTGCCGTCGCCGAGACCGGTGCTGCCGTCGTCTCCGGTGCGTGTGGCGATTTTGGAAAGGCGATTGCCCATGATTATGTCCTGGTGCGAAAAAAAGATAGCCCGAGCATACGACAAATCGATGTGATTGTGCTTACAATCGAAGGATGTCCGCCCCCCTTCAAGTCTCTCCCGAGCGCCGCCAGCAAGTGGCCGCCGCCCTGCGTGCACGGTTGCCGGCCGGAGTCGTCCTGTCCGACCCCGAAGACACCCGTCCCTACGAATGCGATGGCCTGGCCGCCTACCGCCAGCTGCCGATGATCGTCACCCTGCCGAATAACGAAGAGCAGGTGCTGGCGATCCTCGGCGTGTGCCGCGAACTGGCGGTGCCGATCGTGCCGCGCGGTGCCGGCACCGGCCTGTCGGGCGGGGCGCTGCCGATCCATGACGGCGTGGTGCTGTCGACCGCGCGCCTGAACCGGATCGTGCGCGTCGACGACTACGCGCGCACCGCCGTGGTCCAGCCGGGCGTGCGCAACCTGGCCATTTCGGACGCGGCCGCCCAGTACGGCCTGTATTACGCGCCCGACCCGTCCTCGCAGATCGCCTGCACCATCGGCGGCAACGTGGCCGAGAACTCGGGCGGCGTGCACTGCCTGAAATACGGCCTCACGGTCCACAACGTGCTGCGCGTGCGCGTGGCCACCATCGACGGCGAGATCATCGAACTGGGCAGCGAAGCGCTCGACGCGCCCGGCCTGGACCTGCTGGCCGTCTTCATCGGCTCCGAAGGCATGCTCGGCATCGTGACCGAGGTGACCGTGAAACTGGTGCCGAAGCCGGCGGTGGCGCAGGTGATCATGGCCAGTTTCGACGACGTCGTCACCGGCGGCAACGCGGTGGCCAGCGTGATCGCGGCCGGCATCATCCCGGCCGGCCTGGAGATGATGGACCGCACCTCGGTGCGCATGGTCGAGCCCTTCGTGCACGCCGGCTACGACACCGACGCCGCCGCGATCCTGCTGTGCGAGGCCGACGGCACGCCGCTCGAAGTGGCCGAGGAAATCGAGCGCATGACGGCGGTCCTGCAAGGCGCCGGCGCCAGCGCGATCGCGGTTTCGCAAACGGAGAGCGAACGCATGCGCTTCTGGTCGGGCCGCAAGAACGCCTTCCCGGCGGCGGGACGCATCTCGCCGGATTACTACTGCATGGACGGCACCATCCCGCGCAAGAACCTGGCCCAGGTGCTGACCGGGATCGAGGCGATGGAGACGACCTACGGCCTGCGCTGCGCGAATGTCTTCCACGCGGGCGACGGCAACCTGCACCCGCTGATCCTGTTCGATGCCAACCAGCCCGGCGAATTCGAGCGTGCCGAAGCCTTCGGCGCGGCGATCCTGGCGCTGTGCGTGGAAGTGGGCGGCACGATTACCGGCGAACATGGCGTCGGCATGGAGAAGATCAACTCGATGTGCGTGCAGTTCGCGCGCCCCGAGCTCGACATGTTCTTCGCCGTGAAGCGCGCCTTCGACGCCCACATGCTGCTCAATCCGGACAAGGCGATCCCGACCCCGCACCGCTGCGCCGAATTCGGCAAGCTGCACGTGCACCACGGCGCCGTGCCGTTCCCCGACCTGCCGCGCTTTTAAAGAATGACGATGATCGAACAATTCAGGGCGCAGGTGCTGCAAGCCGCCGCCGACAAGACGCCGCTACGCATCCGCGGCGGCGGCACCAAGGACTGGTACGGCGGGCGTCCGGCGGGCGAGATCCTCGACACGCGCGCGCACGCCGGCATCGTCGACTACGAGCCGACCGAACTGGTGATCACGGCGCGCTGCGGCACGCCGCTGTCGGAGATCGAAGCGGTGCTCGCGGCGCAGAACCAGATGCTGGCCTTCGAGCCGCCCCATTTCGGGCCGGGCGCGACCTTCGGCGGCGCGATCGCCGCCGGCCTGTCGGGGCCGCGCCGCGCCAGCAGCGGCGCCGTGCGCGACTTCGTGCTGGGCGCGAAACTGATGGACGGGCAGGGCGAGGTCTTGAGCTTCGGCGGCCAGGTCATGAAGAACGTGGCCGGCTACGATGTCTCGCGCCTGCTGGCCGGCTCCCTGGGCACGCTCGGGCTGCTGCTCGAGCTGTCGGTCAAGGTACTGCCGCGCGCCACGCTGGAAACCACGCTGGTCTTCGACACCAGCGAGATCGACGCCATCCGCATGCTCAACACCTGGGGCGGGCGGCCGCTGCCGGTGTCGGGCAGCTGCTGGCACCAGGGTGAGCTGCTGCTGCGCCTGTCGGGCGCGCGGGCCGCGGTCGAGGCGGCGGTGCGCACGCTGGGCGGGGAGGAACTGCCCGACCATGCCGATTTCTGGAGCGGCCTGCGCGAACAGCGCCACGCCTTTTTCGAGGGCGAGGCGCCGCTCTGGCGCCTGTCGGTGCCGTCCACCTGCGGCGCCATCGTGCTCGGCGGCGAGCAGCTGATCGAGTGGGGCGGGGCCCAGCGCTGGCTGCGCGCGCCTTCCAGCCAGGCCGATACCATCCGCCGCAGCGTGGCCGCGGTCGGCGGCCACGCGACCCTGTTCCGCGGCGGCGACAAGCACGTCGGCGTGTTCCAGCCCTTGGCGCCGGCCGTCGCGCGCATCCACGAACGCCTGAAAACGGCCTTCGACCCTTCGCAGATTTTCAATCCCGGACGAATGTTCTAGCATGCAAACCAACCTGGCCGACTTCATCAAGGGCACCGCGGACGGCGACGAGGCCGAAGCCATCCTGCGCGCTTGCGTGCACTGCGGCTTTTGTACCGCCACCTGCCCGACCTATCAACTGCTGGGCGACGAGCTCGATGGTCCGCGCGGGCGCATCTACCTGATCAAGCAGGTGCTGGAAGGGGCCGAGCCGACGCGCAAGACCCAGCTCCACCTGGACCGCTGCCTCACCTGCCGCAACTGCGAGTCGACCTGTCCGTCGGGCGTCAAGTACGGCCGCCTGGTCGACATCGGCCGGCGCGTGGTCGACGAGCGCGTGCCGCGTCCCGCGCTCGAGCGCATCAAGCGCACCACCTTGAAGGAGTTCCTGCCGCGTACCAGCCTGTTCAAGCCGGCCTTTGCCACCGGTACCGCGCTGCGGCCGCTGTTGTCGAAGGAGCTGCAGGACAAGCTGCAGCGTCCGCGCGCGGCGGGCCAGTGGCCGACCCGGGTCCACGCGCGCAAGATGCTGGTGCTCGCGGGCTGCGTGCAGCCGGCGATGGCACCCAACATCAACGCCGCCGCCGCGCGCGTGCTCGACGCGCTCGGCGTCCAGCTGATCAATGCGGCGCAGGCCGGCTGCTGCGGCGCCGTGCGCTATCACCTGAACGACCAGCAGGGCGGCCTGGACGATATGCGGCGCAATATCGACGCCTGGTGGCCGTATGTCGAACAGGCCGAGGCGATCGTGATGACTGCCTCGGGCTGCGGCGTGACGGTCAAGGAATACGGGCACCTGCTGGCGCACGACCCGGCGTATGCGGCGAAAGCAGGGCGTATTTCGATGCTCACGCGCGACCTGTCGGAAATCCTGCCCGAGTTCGAGGAGCAGCTGGCGGCGCGCCTGAAGGGGACCATCCAGGAGCGCATCGCCTTCCACCCGCCGTGCACGCTGCAGCACGGCCAGCAAATCCGCGGCAAGGTCGAGGGCGTGCTGCGCGCGGCCGGCGTCGATGTCGTGCTGTGCGCCGACAGCCACCTGTGCTGCGGCTCGGCCGGTACCTATTCGGTACTGCAGCCGGAGATCGCGCATGCACTGCGCGACCAGAAGCTGGCCAACCTGGCAGCCACCGGCGCCGCCGAAATCGTGTCGGCCAATATCGGCTGCATGACCCACCTGCAGTCCGGAACCGCCACCCAGGTAACGCACTGGATCGAGCTGCTCGACCGGGCACTGGCGCGCTGAAATGTGAAAAAAGTGTCAGATGCCCACGAAAGGGCATCCTCTTTTTAACCACTAATTAGGCCATTCATCCGCTTTGACAAGACACTGCGCCGCCCGCGCGATGTGGTAGCGCTTTGCCACCACAATACCCGTGCGCTGCATTCTGTATATGCATGTTGTGGGGTGGTAACAGAGTGTATCAAATAAGCGACGGAAGTCACACTATTTAACAATGTTGTGATTATTTTGTGATCTCAACTTTGCTGGATGCCAATGTTATGTAAGAGTATTTGTGCGCGTCAATCCGGCCCACACGCCATCAGCATGGAGGATGACAGCGAGTTGTTAAAATAAATTCACCATCCGGGAGTCGTTGTGAAGCACAAGAGTACTTTGTTGAACAAAAGCGCCATCGCGCTGGCAGTAACCCTGGCCTATCCGGCCTTCGCTTTCGCACAACAGCCAGTTGACCCAACGGTCAAGATGCAGCGCGTGGAAGTCACGGGTAGTAACATCAAGCGAACCGAAGCGGAAGCTGCCGGTTCGGTCCAGGTCATGACCCGCGATGATATCGAGCGCACCGGCCAAACGACGGCCCTCGGCATCCTGACGTCGACCGCTTCGGTCGACACCAGCCTGAGCTCGGCAACCAGCAGCAGCGGCAGCTTCGCCACCGGCGCATCTGGCGTCAGCATGCGCGGCCTGAGCAAGGTTTCGACCCTGATCCTGGTCAATGGCCGCCGCATCGCCCAATATGGCCTGGCCGACGGCGCGCAGGAAAACTTCACCAACCTCGACGCTATCGCCAGCGATTCGATCGAGCGCATCGAAATCCTGAAAGACGGCGCATCGGCCATCTACGGTTCCGACGCCATCGCCGGCGTGATCAACATCATCCTGCGCAAGGACTACGAAGGTGCGCAGATCCGCGTGAACCACCGCGAATCCCAGCATTTCCACGATGACCGCAGCCGCAGCGTCTCGGCCATCGTCGGCTTCGGCGACATCGACCAGCAAGGCTTCAACACCTACATCAGCGCCGAGTTCTACGAGCGCGACGGCTACAGCGTCGGCGACCTGAAGGACTACTACCCGGCATGGCACCGCATGACCCCGGGCCGTTCGACCTGGGATGCGAAGAGCTCGTTTTCGCCGACCGGTAACTACTTCCGCAGCAGCACCAACATCGTCGCCGCCCCAGGTTGCCCGGCCGATGCGATCGACCCGGCCGACAAGCTGTGTAAATGGGACGTCCTGCCGTACTCGGGCCTGACCACCAACAACAAGCGTCACGCCATCGCCAGCAATACCCACTTCAAGATTGGCAAGGACATCAACGCCAACTTCGAACTGACCGCGGCCGGCGCGACTAGCGACTACATCGTGGCCCCGTTCAACGTCAGTAACGGCAGCACGACGACCTCGCAAAGCGTCTGGTACAACGTGAATGCCGGCAAGATGGTCGGTCCGTTCTCGTATCCGAAGCTGCCAGTCGGCCACCCGAACAACCCGTACACCGTGCCAACCGAATTCCGTGCGCGCATGATGGACACCGGCAACGGCTTCAACTTCAACCGGACCGATTCCGACCAGTGGCGCGCCATGCTGGCACTCGACGGTACGATCGGCAGCTTCGACTGGCGTTCGGCCGCGGGCTGGATGAAGTCGTCGGCAACGAAGGCCACCCGCGCCGTCAGCGCCACCGCCTACCCGGCTGCCATCAATAACGCCACCTACAAGTTCGGCCAGCAAAACGATCCAGCGCTGCTGGAAGCGATGTTCCCGATCCGTACCACGGAAGGCGAATCCGACATCAAGTTCTTCGATGCCACCATCTCGGGCGCGGTCATGCAACTGCCAGCCGGTCCGCTGAACATCGCCGTCGGTACCGACATCCGTAGCAACGGTTACTGGATGAAGAGCTCGGACAACGTCCTCAACGGCGAACTGGTCGGCATCTTCGGCCTGCAAGTGGCCGACCGCGTGAACCAGTACGCCGTGTTCACCGAAGCGACCGTGCCTGTTCTCAAGAACCTGGAACTGAGCGCTGCCGTCCGTGCCGACAAGACCGCCGGTTTCGACGCGCACATGTCGCCTAAGCTGGGCCTGCGTTACACCGTCAGCGACAAGCTGCTGCTGCGCGCCACGGCATCGGGCGGCTTCCGCGCACCGAACATCGTTGAATCGGGCGATGGCCGCGGCCGTAGTTCGGTCGCTACCAGTGTCGTCGATCCACGCCGCTGCTCGACCGCCAACGAGTTGAACAAGCTGGTGCAAAACGGCGTCGGCGCAACGACCACCGACAAGGCGCAAGCGAACAGCTTCCGCGCCCAGGAGTGCGCAGGCAGCCTGCCGAGCTTCGTGTCGTCGAACCCGAACCTGGAACCGGAAACCTCGCGCTCGCTGACCGCCGGTTTCGTCTTCCAGCCGGTCAAGAACTGGTCGGCGGCGATGGACTACTACCACATCGAACGCAAGAACGAAATCGGTACCCGCACCACGGCCGACATCCTCAAGGATGAAGCCAACCTGCCGGCCGGTCAGCTGATCCGTATCGACAGCTCCGCAGCCGACAACGAGTTCCTGGCCCTGGCGAAGAAGTATTCGCCGAACACCACCCTGAGCTATGGTGGCGTCAACCAGCTGGGCCTGGTGTATAACCCGTACGTCAACAGCGGCAAGACGCGCGTCTCGGGTATTGACTTCGATGCGGGTGGCCGCTTCAAGCTGATGGGTGCGGACGTCCGCCTGAAACTGGACGGTACCTATGTGCTGAAGTACCAGACCTACGAAGTGGGCGAGGGCGCCTACAGCCGCAACCAGGTCGGCACCTACGACTTCGGTTCGCGCATGTCGATCGTTGCCCGCGCCAACATCAAGAAGGGTAACTTCGACAACGGCCTGACCTGGAACTACGCCAGCGGCTACACCAGCGACACCATCGATTCGCCGACCTGGTGCGTCACGCAGGGTGTCGCAGCGGCCAACATGGCCGATTGCGCACGCGTCGATCACAACACGACGCTCGATTACAACTTCGCTTACACGGGCATTCCGCACGTGAAACTGAACGCGTACATCTACAACATCCTGGGCGAAGACCGTCCGATCCAGTACCGCAACGGCTGGAACACGACGTCGCCGCAGTTCCGCGCTTTCGGCGTGGCTGCAACTTACACGTTCTGATTGCTTGACCGTGTAAGGTAGTACCCAGAGACCAGGCTTCGGCCTGGTCTTTTTTTTCGCGCCGACGCGGCGCGCGCCGCCGTGCTAGCATGCCTTCCCATCCATGATCGACAAGAGTACGCCATGAGTTCAGTCTTTCGCCTCGTGCGCGACGAAGGAGGCGCTGTCCCCGTCGTCGTCTTCGAGGACTCCACCACGCCCGGTTTCGTTCCGTTATGGGAAGAGGTCGGCGTCTACGACGCCCTCTACAACAGCGACGGCCGGCGCGGGCGCGAGGTCTCGCGCGCGCTCGCCTATGGGCTCGACCGTGTGATGAGCGAACCGGGGCTGAACCGCCTGGTGCCGTCCTCGGCCTCGATGGCCGAAGCCCTGCGCTTCCTGGAAAACGTCAACCGCGGCTGCGTCATCCACGCCTCGGCGGAAATCCAGACGCGCTAAGGAAAGAGTGCATGCCACGTCCCACCCTTGCCATCTCCAGCGAAACGCTGGAGCGCTCCCGCGTCGAACAATTACTGCGCGATGAAACCCTGCTGGTGTTCGTGGACTGCGATTTTTCAGGCGCCGACCTGTCGCGCCTGAACCTGCAGGACACCAGCTTTCGCAACTGCGCGCTGCCGGACACCTCGTTCTACGCCAGTAAGCTGTCGGGCACGCGCTGGCAGCGCTGCCGCGCGGGCCATGCCGATTTCGAATCGGCCGACCTGGTCGACGCCCGCTTCGAGTCCTCTGACCTGAACAACAGCAGCTGGCGCCGCGCCAAGCTGGCCTCCTGCGCCTTCCGCAGCTGTAAGCTCACCGGCGCGGCCTTCGAGGACGTGAGCTATCTCGGCCTGTCCTTCGAGGACTGCCTGCTGATCGGGGCCGACCTGCGCCGCATGTCGTTCAAGAAGATGACCCTGGTCGGCCTGGATTTCGCCGACGCCGATTTGTCCGGCTGCGATTTCCGCGAAGCCGTCCTCGAAGGCGGCAGCCTGCGCGAAGCCCACATCAAGGACACCCGGTTCGAGGGCGCCGACCTGCGCGGGGCCGACCTGGTGGGTGTCAAACTGGTCAACGCCAAGCTGTTCGCGGGCGCGACGATCTCCCCGCGCCAGGCGGCGGAGATCGTACGGGCGATGGGACTGGATGTGGCCTAGGGCAACACCTTGCTTTATTGCCTTCTCGTAAGAAAAAGCCTGGAATGTAAGCGAATGTTAAATTCGTCAACTGACGGGCATGCTTCCCCGTTAAAGGCTGACAACCAACCGAGGAGCTGCACCATGCACAAAATCACCGCTACCCTGATCGCCGGCCTGTTCGCCACCACCGCTTTCGCGCAAACCCCTGCCGCGCCGGCGAAGCCGGTTGCCCATGCCGCCGACGCGAAAACGGCTGTCCTGGTCAACAACAAGGATGCCAAGGCCGCCACCGTGACCACGAAAGAAACCGTCAAGGTCGAGCCGATGGCCCCCACGGCGGTCGTGAAAACCGAGACCAAACAAGTCAAGACCGCAGTCGTTGGCGAGACCAAGAAGGCGAGCGCCAAGCCGAAAGCCAAGACCCACACGACCCACACGACCCACAAGGCAACCAAGGGTGAAATCCATCCGGCACCGGATGTCCAGGCCACGAGCGGCGCCAGCGCCCAGGGCGCCCAGATCGAATCCGGTAGCGGCGCCAGCCCGGCCGGCGTGACGGTCGACAGCGGCGCGGCCATGCCGGCGACGCCGGCAACGCCGGCCATGCCGGCGACCCCCGCCATGCCAGCCACCCAAGGCATGCCGGCAACGCCAGCCATGCCAGCCATGCCAGCCACGCCGGCAACCCCGGCAACCCCGGCAACGCCACCGACCAACTGATCGGTCTCGCATTGATAAAAAGCCTGCATGAATTGCAGGCTTTTTTTATGTCGCCCTGTTCTGAATGCGCCGGCGATCGCGCCGATTAGTAGTCGAGCTACATTATTTGGCTTATCATCCTGGGAGCTTGACCCAAATAAATGTAGTTTCGCTACTTTCTCACGAGAGAGCTCCAAGGAGACCACCGCATGCACGTTCGCCGCATCGCCGCCATTGTCGCGGTATCCATGACCCTCGGCTTGAACAGTTGGGCCCAGCAAGTGATCGCCAGCGCGGCCTCGCCGGGCAAGGTGCTCGATGTGGAGGTGCAGGTCGATGGCGGCGGCAAGCTCGGTTACGCGATCAAGCGCCATGGTAAAGAAGTCATCGGCCTGTCGCGCCTGGGCTTCAACCTGGCCAACGCGCCCAAGCTGGACGGTGGTTTCAGCTTGCTGGGGCAAAGCGCGACCGACGTCGACGCGACCTGGGAGCAGCCCTGGGGCGAGCGCCAGTTCGTGCGCAACCACTACCGCGAGCTGCGCGTCGAGGTCGAGCAAAAGAACCGCGACAAGCGCCGCCTGGCGATCGTGTTTCGCATCTACGACGACGGCGTGGGCTTTCGCTACGAATTCCCCGACCAGCCCCAGTTGCGCGACGCCGAGATCCTCGACGAGCTGACCGAATTCGCGGTGACCCAGCCGGCCACCGCCTGGTGGATCCCGGCCGCCGAACTGCCGGGACTCGAAGAAGAGATCCGCAAGGCGCCGCTCGCCGAAATCGGCATCGCCAATACCCCGCTCACCGTGCGCCTGGTCGATGGCACCCACATCGCCTTCCATGAAGCGGCGCTGGTCGATTACGCCTCCATGTGGCTGCGCAAGGTCGACGGCCAGAAGCTGCGCGCCATGCTCGCGCCGTCGTCCTACGGCCCGGCGGTGGTGCGCCACGGCGCCTTCAACACGCCCTGGCGCACGCTGCAGATCGCCGACAGTGCGGCCGGCCTGTACATGTCGGACCTGATCCTGAACCTGAACGAGCCGAATAAACTGGGCGACGTCTCCTGGCTCAAGCCGTCCAAGTTCGTCGGCGTGTGGTGGGAGATGCACCTGCAGCAAGGCACCTGGAACGCGGGGCCGAAGCATGCGGCGAATACCGCCAATACGAAACGCTACATCGACTTCGCGGCGAAGAACGGTTTCCGCGGCGTGCTGGTCGAAGGCTGGAACCAGGGCTGGGAAAGCGACTGGGGCCATGGCGGCGCCGACTTCAGTTTTACCAAACCCTATCCCGACTTCGACCTGGCCGGCCTGGCCGCGTACGCGAAAACCAAGGGCGTGCGCCTGATCGGCCACCACGAGACCGGCGGCAACCTGCCGGCCTATGAAAAGCAGATGGACGCCGCCTACAAGTTATATGCGCAGCACGGCGTCGACAGCATCAAGTCCGGCTATGTGCACGAGGCGGGCAGCATGCTGTTCACGGGCCGCGACGGCAAGCCGCGCTACGGCCACTACGATTCGCAGGACGGCGTGCGCCACTTCCTGAAAGCCGTGACCGAGGCCGCCAAATACCGGATCGCCATCGACACCCACGAGCCGGTCAAGGACACCGGCCTGCGCCGCACCTATCCGAACTGGATGTCGCGCGAAGGCGCGCGCGGCGTCGAATACAACGCCTGGGGCAACCCGCCGAACAGCGTCGACCACGAAGCCAAGCTGGTATTCACGCGCATGCTGAGCGGCCCGATGGATTACACGCCGGGCGTCCTGAGCCTGGTGGGTGCGGACGGCAAGGTCTTCAATTCGACCCAGGCCAAGCAGTTGGCGAACTATGTCGTGATCTATTCGCCGCTGGCGATGGCGGCGGACCTGCCGGAAAACTACGACAAATACCCGGCCGCCTTCAAGTTCATCCGCGACGTGCCGACCGACTGGGCCGATACCCGCGTCGTCAACGGCGCCGTCGGCGAGTACGCGACCATCGCGCGCAAGGACCGGGCCTCAAGCGACTGGTACGTCGGCGCCGTGACCGACGGCCAGGCGCGCACGCTGGCGCTGCCCTTGACCTTCCTCGACGCCGGTAACACCTATGTCGCCGAGATCTACCGCGACGGCGACGGCGCCGATTACCGCAACGAGCGCCGCTTCGACCTGGTCACGGAAACGCGCACCGTCACCGCGCGCGACAGCATGCAGCTGCGCCTGGCGCCGGGCGGCGGTCAAGCGATCCGGTTCACCTTGCAGAAGTAAGCAAGCTGTGGTGGGCACGCGTGCCCACGCTGATGAGACGATGCTAATATCGACATGACTGGAACTGGCATCGCAGATTGTCGGTTGTCGCCGCCAACGGATGGCTGCGTCAATATATCGAAAGGATCGGTTACCTCATGACTAGTGCGTTCACCGTTGCCGTCCCGCGCCTTCAGACGGAACGCCTCATGCTGCGCGAATACCGGCGCGACGATTTCGACCTGTTTGCGGCCCATTGCATGACCCACTTCCCACCGGCTGACCGCGATACGGCATGGCGGGTATTCAGTTCGCACGCTGGACTCTGGCTGTTACAGGGTGCCGGATGGTGGGCAGTGGAGGAGCGGCAGAGCGGTCGACTCGTCGGTAATGTCGGCGCCTTCTTTCGCGAGGAATCGGCTGTGATGGAGCTTGGCTGGAACACCTACAGCGCTTTCCGGGGCCAGGGATTCGCCAACGAAGCAGCGGCGGCAGCCCTGGCGTATGCGTTCGAGATGCGACACGAGCCTAAAGTCCGGGCGCTTATCGCCCCGGATAATGGATCGTCGATTCGCGTTGCCGAACGTCTCGGCCTGCGTTATGAAGCGCAAGCCGAGGTGTACGGAAAAGCGGTCGGAAATTACACGCGCGAACGGCGTGCGCTCAAACAAGAATAGCCCCAGCTAATCCGTATCGGTGGATACAAGCACCGTAACGATCTGGCGGCGTTTATCGATCAATACCGTCGTGGCGTCCCAGGCAATATCAAAAAACCACGATGACCATGGCTTGTCGCATCGAAACACCAGGACATCGCTGAATCGATCGCCGAACAAGGCGTCAGCGACACGTTCACCGAATGCTTTCGCTTCCCTGTGGGTCCCCGCGAACTTTTCATAGGCACCGCCCATGACCAGCGTGCGAGCGAGTTCTCCATCAAGAGTGAGAGGGGTACTCCATTCAAACTCCGCAAGTTCAGCGGTGCTCACATCGGTAGCGACCTCTGGCAGTGCGCTTGCAAAGACCGGGTGAGAAAACAGCCTGGAAAAGAATGCGATGTCGTCCCAGCGATTACGTGTCGCAAACCAGTTGAAATCGCGATTGCCGTCGATATGAAATCTGGCGATGAATGCGCCGCCGTTGATGTTGATACGCCGAAGCTCGGCGAGATAGTCGTCCACTGCCGGCAAGGTCTCCGCTTCGGCCGTCACCGTGACGCTGTCCCATAGCCGCGCAATCGACGTGTCGCTCGGTCTGTTCTGCTTCCAATTGACATCGATCCAGCTCAAGGTTGTTCCTTAGGTGATGAGAATTGCTGGTGTGTCCCGGCCCCCAAGACCTGGCACCTTGAACAGGTAGGGTCGTGCAAGGCCTGTCATTGACGTTACAATACCTTGCCATGATACGACCCGACAAGTCACTCGCTCCGACCACGCGCGACCTGAAAAACAGGGCCGTGCAGCAGATCGGATGCGTCGTCCTCACGGTCATCGTGTTCATCTTTGTCAACTGGATCAATGAACTTGCGTTCATCCGGCTCGAACAAAGTATTGGGGTCAACTGGGTTTTCCTGCCGGCCGGGATCCGCCTCCTGGCGACATTGCTGTTCGGGTTCGCCGGCTTCGTGGGCTTGCTGCTGGCCAGCCTGTATCTCAATTTCTACCATTTCGCCTTTCCCGACCAGGTGCGCGCACTGAGCGGCGCCGTGGCCGCGGCCGGCGGTCCTTATCTCGCTTATTTGTTCGCGAAACACTGGTTCGATCTGGGGCCGCAGCTGCGCAACCTGACCGCGCGGCGGCTTCTGGTGACCGGGGTGCTGTGCGGGACCGTGAGCCCGGTATTTCACCATGCCTTTGCCTGGGTGCAGACCGGGCTGGTGGACTGGACCGCGCTGATCGCCATGATCACCGGCGATATCGTCGGCATCCTGATCGTGCTGTATATCGCCAAGGGCGTGATCACCCTGGCCGATCCGCGCGATGTGGACGCGAATCGCTGCTAAGACGCCAGCAGCGCCGCGATATCGTTCTCGATCGCTTCGGGTGGCGTCTGCGGCCCATAGCGCCTGACGACTTTGCCATCGCGCCCGACCAGGAACTTGGTGAAGTTCCACTTGATGCGCTTGGTGCCGAGCAGCCCCGGCGCTTCCTGCTTGAGGTGTTTGTAGAGCGGATGGGCGGCAACACCGTTGACGTCGATTTTCGCGAACATCGGGAAGCTGACGCCGTAGTTGCGCTGGCAGAATTCGCCGATGCCCGCTTCGTCGCGCGGCTCCTGGCCGCGGAACTGATTGCAGGGAAAGCCCAGCACCTCGAGCCCGCGTTCGTGGAACTGGCGGTAGATATCTTCGAGGCCGGAAAACTGCGGCGTGAACTTGCAGGCCGTCGCCGTGTTGACGATGAGGAGCAGCTTGCCGCGGTAGCGCGACAAGTCGACGGGGGCGCCGTCGAGGGCGCTGGCGTGGAAGTCGTAGACGTTCATGCAAGGATGATACCGCGTCTGGCGGCATCACCCCACATGGCGTTCAGACCAGGCCGAGGTGCTCGGTCCCGGCCGAGAAATCGCGGTCCTTCGCGTTCTTGCTGTTCAACTTGATATTCAGGCGCAGGTCGTTCACCGAATCGGCGTTGCGCAACGCGTCCTCGTACGAGATGCGCTCGCCTTCGTACAGGTCGAACAAGGCCTGGTCGAAGGTCTGCATGCCCAGTTCGCGCGACTTCTTCATGATCTCCTTGATCTCGTGGACTTCGCCCTTGAAGATCAGGTCCGAGATCAGCGGCGAGTTGAGCATGATTTCCATCGCCACCACGCGGCCCTTGTCTTCCTTTTTCGGGATCAGGCGCTGCGAGACCAGGCCGCGCAGGTTCAGCGACAAGTCCATCAGCAGTTGCTGGCGGCGCTCTTCGGGGAAGAAGTTGATGATGCGGTCCAGCGCCTGGTTGGCGCTGTTGGCGTGCAGCGTGGCCAGGCACAGGTGGCCGGTCTCGGCGAACGCGATCGCGTGTTCCATCGTTTCGCGGTCGCGGATTTCGCCGATCTGGATCACGTCCGGCGCCTGGCGCAGCGAGTTTTTCAGGGCCGCTTCGAAGCTGTCGGTGTCGACACCCACCTCGCGCTGGGTGATCACGCAGTTGCGGTGCGGGTGCACGAATTCGACAGGGTCCTCGATCGTGATGATGTGGCCGTAGCTGTTCTCGTTGCGGTAGCCGACCATCGCGGCGAGCGTCGTCGATTTACCGGAGCCGGTGGCGCCGACCATGATCACCAGGCCGCGCTTGGACATGACGACGTCCTTGAGCACATTCGGCAAGGCCAGGTCTTCGAACTTCGGGATTTGCGTCGTGATCGTACGCAGCACCATGCCGACGCTGCTCATCTGGACGAAGGCCGACACGCGAAAGCGCCCCAGGTCGCCCGGGCTGATCGCGAAGTTCGCTTCGCGCGTCAGCTCGAAGCCGGCAGTCTGCTTGTCGTTCATGATCGAGCGCGCCAGGTCGGCCGTGTGGCTGGCGGTGAGCGGCTGGCTCGACACCGGCGTCATCTTGCCGTCGATCTTGATGGCCGGCGGGAAGCCGGAGGTAATGAAGAGGTCCGAACCGCCCTTGCTGACCATCAGGCGCAGCAGGTCGAACATGAACTTGGAGGCCTGGTCGCGTTCCATCGTGCCGCCTTAGCCGGGGAAATTTTCGGGGATCTTGGCCGCCGACCTTGCGGTGGCGCTCGAGATCACGTTGCGGCGTACCAGGTCGGTCAGGTTCTGGTCCAGCGTCTGCATGCCCATGTTGCTGCCGGTCTGGATCGACGAATACATCTGCGCGATCTTCGCTTCGCGGATCAGGTTGCGGATCGCCGGCGTGCCGAGCATGATTTCGTGGGCGGCGACGCGGCCCGAACCGTCCTTGGTTTTCAGGAGCGTCTGCGAAATGACGGCCTGCAGCGACTCGGACAGCATCGCGCGCACCATCTCCTTTTCTTCGGCCGGGAACACGTCGACGATACGGTCGATGGTCTTTGCGGCCGACGAGGTGTGCAGGGTGCCGAACACCAGGTGGCCCGTTTCGGCGGCCGACAAAGCGAGACGGATCGTCTCGAGGTCGCGCAGCTCGCCGACCAGGATCGCGTCCGGATCTTCACGCAGCGCCGAGCGCAGCGAATTACTGAACGACAGCGTGTGCGGGCCGACTTCGCGCTGGTTGATCAGGCATTTCTTCGATTCGTGGACGAATTCGATCGGATCCTCGATGGTGAGGATGTGGCCATACTCGGTCTCGTTCAGGTGATTCACCATCGCCGCCAGCGTCGTCGATTTGCCGGAACCGGTGGGGCCGGTGACCAGCACCAGGCCGCGCGGCTTGAGCGCCAGTTCGGCGAAGATCTTCGGCGCGTTCAGTTCTTCGAGCGACAGGATCTTCGAAGGAATCGTCCGCAGCACGGCGGCCGCACCGCGTTCCTGGTTGAACGCGTTGACGCGGAAACGGGCCAGGCCGGGAATCGCGAACGAAAAGTCGATCTCGAGCATTTCTTCGTACTGCTTGCGCTGGCCGTCGTTCATGATGTCATAGATCATGGCGTGCACGTCCTTGTGCTCGAGCGGCGGCAAATTTATACGGCGCACATCGCCATGCACCCGGATCATCGGCGGCAGGCCGGCCGACAGGTGCAGGTCGGAAGCCTTGTTCTTTACCGAGAAGGCGAGTAGTTCTGAAATGTCCATTTATAATCCCTGTGCCATGAAGGACGCAGCTCCGGCGCGCGTGCTCGCATCACCTTGAATATTGCCCATAGAAAACGATTATGTCCACAATCGCCGCGAACATGCAAGCTGTCGAAGCGACAATCGGCGCCGCCACCGAGGCCGCCGGGCGGCCCAGGTCTAGCGTCCAGTTGCTCGCCGTATCGAAGACCTTCCCGATGGAGGCGGTGCTGGAAGCCATCGCCACGGGCCAGCGCGCCTTCGGTGAAAACTATCTGCAGGAAGGCGTCGAAAAGATCGCCGCCGTGGCGCGCGCGCAACCGGATACGGCCGTCGAGTGGCATTTCATCGGCCCGATCCAGAGTAACAAGACGCGGCCCATCGCCACCCATTTCGCCTGGGTCCACACCGTGGAGCGCCTGAAGATCGCCCAGCGCCTGTCGGAACAGCGTCCGCCCGAACTGGGTCCCCTGAACATCTGCCTGCAGGTGAACATCAGCGGCGAAGCCACCAAAAGCGGCGCCACCCCCGCCGAACTGCCCGAACTGGCGCGCCAGGTGGCGGCGCTGCCGAATCTGCGCTTGCGCGGGCTGATGGCGATTCCCGAAGCGCACAGCGACCCGGCGCTGCAACGCGCCGCGTTTGCCAGGCTGCGCGTGCTGGCCGATGCCTTGCGCGCCGACGGCCTGGCGATCGACACGCTCTCGATGGGCATGTCGGGCGACATGGCCGCCGCGATTGCCGAAGGCGCGACCATCGTGCGTGTCGGCAGCGCGATTTTCGGCGCACGCCATTACGACTGAAGGAAGACAGATGAAGATCGCATTTATCGGCGGCGGCAACATGGCCACGGCATTGATCGCCGGGCTGGTCAAGGACGGCGCCTCGACCACGCAGGTGCACGTCGTCGACCGCAATCCGGAAGCGCTCGAACGCCTGGCTGCGCTGTATGGCGCCACGACCGCGGGCGCCATCGACGCGGCGGTCGGCGCCGCCGATGTCATCGTGCTGGCCGTGAAACCGCAGCAGATGCGCGACGTCGCCGCTGAACTGGCGCCGCGCTTGACGCAGGGGCCGCTGGTGCTGTCGATCGCGGCCGGCATCCGCGGCGCCGACTTGTCGCGCTGGCTGGGCGGGCATGGCGCCATCGTGCGCGCCATGCCGAATACCCCGGCGCTGATCGGCATGGGCATCACCGCGCTGGTGGCCTTGCCGGGCGTGCGCGGCGACCAGCGCGCCGCCGCCGACAGCGTGCTGCGCGCGGTCGGCCAGACCGTCTGGCTGGACGACGAAGCGCTGATCGATCCGGTGACGGCGGTATCGGGCAGCGGGCCGGCCTATGTGTTTTATTTTCTGGAAGCGATGCAGGCCGCGGCCGGCGAGATGGGCCTGAGCGCCGAGCAGGGCCGGCAGCTGGCGCTGGCGACGTTTGCCGGCGCGACCGAGCTTGCCGCCGCATCGGACGAATCGCTGGAGCTGCTGCGCCAGCGCGTGACCTCGAAGGGGGGAACCACGCACGCGGCCATCTCCAGCATGGAAACGGCGGGGGTCAAGGCGGCGATTGTCGACGCGATGAAGGCGGCGGCCGCACGCGGACGCGAGCTCGGAGACGAATTGGGGTCGGCGTAGGGCGGCGCACGCGCCGCCCTACGGGGTCAACCCAGGCGCGAACGCAGCAGCGGCAACACCCGCTGCGCCAGCGGCAGCACGCGCTGCGCGAGCTGCCACAGCGAGGCGCCGGCGGCGGCCACGCCCAGCACCGGCTTGGGCCGCGCGATGACCACGCCCAGCGCCACGCCGGCACCGGCCAGCAGGGCCTTGCGGTGTTCGCGGATGAATCCCGCCGCGCCGCCGATGCGTTCCACCGGCGCCTTGAGCAGATTGAGCCCGTCGGCCAGGTCGCCGCGCTGGCGCGCGCAATCGTCGACCAGCTGCGCGCGGCGCAAGGCCAATGGTGTGTGTGGCTTATTCATGCTCGGCTCCCGTGCCCTTGATGAAGGCGATGTCCTTGCCCAGTTCGGCGCGCGTCGCGGCCAGCATCGGTCCGCGCGCGGCGAAGCCGGCACGCACCTTTGCCAGGATCAGCAGCGCGGCCAGCGCAAACACGCCGGCCATCGCGCCGATGGCGAGCAGCCGGTGCTCGTCCCAGAACAGCACGATGACAAACAGGGCGACCAGCATGAAGGCGCCGGCGCCGAGGAAGGCCGCCAGCAGCGTCCAGGCCACGGCGCCGAGCAGCGACTGCGCTTCTTCGCGCGCCTCGATCGCGGCCAGCTCCAGGCGCGTGCGCGCCATGGAGACCAGGGTCGCACCGATCCGGCCGAGCGTCTCGGTGAACACCATTAACGGCGATTGATCAGCATGCCCAGCACGACGCCGGCGGCGGCGCCGATACCGACTGCCTTCCACGGGTTTTCCTTGACGTAGACGTCCGTAGCCTTGGCGGCGGCCTTCGATTTTTCGATGACTTCCAGGTTCGCCAGGCCATCCTTGGCGCTGGTGATGGCGCTTTCGAACTTGGCCTTCGCGTTTTTCAGCTCTTCGCCGGTCAGCGAACCGCCGTGGCGCAGCCAGGCTTCGGCGTCATGGATCACGTTCTTCAAGTCGGCCATCAGCTGATCGCGGGCGCCGGTCTGGGTCGGGATTTTTTCCATCATGGGGAGTCCTCTTTATGTGAATGGTGGGTGCGGCCGGATGGGCCGCAACAGGTCGTGCAATTCGGACAATATTATCCTAATGCATAGTCTAACGCGACACCGCAGAAAAGTGCCGCACCTAACCAATTGTTGTGGCGGAAGGCGGCGAAACAACGCATCCGGTCGCGCTCGCGAATCAGGGTGTAGTGGTACAGCGCGATGGCGGCGGCGACGATCACGCCGCCCACGAACCACCAGCGCAATCCCAGCATCCAGCCGCACACCAGGTCGATGGCGAGGGCCGCGCCGTAGCACAGCATGACCGCCAGCACATCGAAGCGGCCGAAGGTAATGGCCGAGGTGCGGATGCCGATTTTCAGGTCGTCGTCGCGGTCGACCATCGCGTACTCGGTGTCGTAGGCCACGGCCCAGAACACGTTCGCCACCAGCAGCCACCAGGCCACGGCGGGCACGGTGTTCTGGACGGCGGCGAATGCCATCGGAATGCCGAAACCGAAGGCGATGCCGAGATAGGCCTGGGGAATGGCGAAGAAGCGCTTGAAGTAGGGATAGGTGCCGGCCACGATCACGGCCAGTACCGAAAGCTGCTTGGTCAGCGGGTTGAGCGGCAAGATCAGGAGGAAGGACACGATGGCCAGCACGGCGGCGACCATGACCGCTTCCCAGCCCTTGATGCGCCCGGAGGTCAGGGGGCGGTCGACGGTGCGCTTGACGTGCTTGTCGATGTCGCGGTCGGCGTAGTCGTTGATGGCGCAGCCGGCCGAGCGCATCAGGGCGGTGCCGAGGATGAAGATGACGACGATCATCGGGTCGGGCTTGCCGCCGGACGCCATCCAGAGCGCCCACAGGGTGGGCCAGAGCAGGAGAAGAATGCCGATCGGCTTGTCAGCGCGGACCAGCCGGAAGTAGAGCGCCAGCTTGTTCATGATTCGCTTCTTGTCGCGCAAGAATTATTGTGTGCAAGACAGCGATTTTAACGCCCACCTGCCTGTCACGCGGCTTTTTCCAGCCCCAGCATATCGACCCCCGGCAAATCGCACTGTGCCACCGCGTTGCAGACCGCCTCGATCGCCGCGCGCCGCGTAAAACTCTTGCGCCAGACGATCACCACGCGGCGCGACGGGGCCGGCGTGGAGAAGGGCACGAAGGCCAGCAAGCCGTGCGGATCGTCCATGTCGCGCACCGACGCGCGCGGCAAGACGGTCAGGCCGATGCCGCTGGCGACCATGTGGCGGATCGTTTCCAGGGACGAGCCCTCGAAGGTGCGCTGCATGCCGTTGCCGGGCGTCGAGAAGCGCGCCATTTCCGGGCAGACTTCCAATACCTGGTCGCGGAAGCAATGGCCGCTGCCGAGCAGCAGCATGGTTTCCGCCTTTAAATCGTCGGCCGGGATTTCGCGGCGCTTCGACCAGGGGTGGGTGCGCGGGGTGGCGACTACGAAGGGCTCGTCGTACAGGGTCTGCATCTGCATGCCGTGGTCGGGCAGGGGCAGGGCCATGATCGCGGCGTCGAGCTCGCCCTGGCGCAGCAGCTCCAGCAATTTGACGGTGAAATTTTCTTGCAGCACGAGCGGCATCTGCGGCACGTTGTCGATCAGGTTTTTCACCAGCGGCGGCAGCAGGTAAGGGCCGATCGTGTAGATCACCCCCAGGCGCAACGGGCCGGCCAGCGGGTCCTTGTTCTGCTTGGCCAATTCCTTGATCGCGGCGGTTTGCTCGAGCACGCGTTCGGCCTGGGCCACGATCTGGGCGCCGACCGGGGTGACCGAGACTTCGGAGCCGCCCCGTTCGAACAGCGTGACGCCGAGCTCGTCTTCGAGCTTCTTGATGGCGACCGACAGGGTGGGCTGGGCGACGAAACACGACTCGGCGGCATGCCCGAAATGCTTGGCGCGCGCGACGGCGACGATGTATTTGAGCTCAGTGAGTGTCATAGGAGAGGGTCAGTCCACGCAGTGATGCAATGATAATCCCGGCATGGCTCGGCGTGGGCAGCCGAGAAATAGTATTTTAACGAGAATCTTAGTCGATATAATTGCCCCGCGGGCGATATCGACAGTGAATAATCGCCCGCCGTTCAGAAAGGCATGCATGTCTACTACCTTTGGCCCGGCCGAGGCCCTGGCCTATATCCAGAAGCTGCTTACAGTGATGCACCAGCAGGGCGGCTCCGATCTCTTCATTTCCGCCGATTTCCCGCCCAGCATGAAGCACCAGGGCGCGATGAAACCGATGAGCCAGCAGCGCCTGACCGGCGAAGTCACGCGGGCGCTGGCCCTGTCGCTGATGAACGAGCGCCAGCGCGCCGAGTTCGAGGCGCAGATGGAGTGCAATTTCGCCATTTCCCTGCCGAACGTGTGCCGCTTCCGCGTCAACGTCTACGTCCAGCAGCAAAGCGTCAGCATGGTGGTGCGCACGATCGCCTCGGAAATCCCGAATTTCGAGAAGCTCGAGCTGCCCGAGGTGCTGAAAGACGTCGTCATGACCAAGCGCGGCCTGGTGCTGGTGGTCGGCGGCACCGGTTCCGGCAAGTCGACCACGCTGGCGGCAATGCTCGACTACCGCAACAGCAACTCGGCCGGCCACATCATCACGGTGGAAGACCCGGTCGAATACGTCCACAAGAACAAGCATTGCCTGGTGACGCACAGGGAGGTCGGGGTCGACACCCACTCCTGGCACAACGCCCTGAAAAACACGCTGCGCCAGGCGCCGGACGTGATCCTGATCGGCGAGATCCGCGACACCGAAACCATGGAGCACGCGATCGCGTTTGCCGAGACCGGCCACCTGTGCCTGGGCACGCTGCACGCGAACAATGCCAACCAGACCATGGACCGGATCATCAACTTCTTCCCGGAAGAGCGCCGCAACCAGTTATTGATGGACTTGTCTGCCAACCTGCGCGCGATCGTCTCGCAACGCCTGGTGCGCACCGAGGACGGCAAGGGACGCAAGGCGGCCATCGAAATCCTGCTCAACACGCCGACCATCGGCGAGATGATCCTGAAAGGGAACTTCCACAGCATCAAGGAGATCATGCACAAGTCGCGCGAACTGGGCATGTGCACCTTCGACCAGGCGCTGTACGAGCTCTATAACAAAGGCCATATCGGCTACGACGAAGCGATCCGGAATGCCGATTCGGCCAACGGCCTGCGCCTGCACATCAAACTGTCGGGCGAGCGGCGCGAGGCCGAGGAAGGCGGCGCCAAGGCCTCGGCGCTGTCGATGATGCTCGAAGAAGAACCGCAAGACCCTGCCAATCCAGCCTGACCCAGTTCACCTTATGCCCGATTTCGAAAACAAACTCTGCTCGCGCGCCGAGCTCAAGGCGCGCGTCGCCGCCCTCCCGAAACCCGTCGTGCTGACCAACGGCGTGTTCGACATCCTGCACCGCGGCCACGTGACCTACCTGGCCCAGGCCCGTGAACTGGGCGCCTCGCTGGTCGTGGCCGCGAATACCGACGCCTCCGTCAAGCGCCTGGGCAAGGGTGACGACCGGCCCCTGAACACCTTGCACGACCGCATGGCGGTGCTGGCCGCGCTCGAATCGGTCAGCCTGGTGGTCGAGTTCGACGAAGACACGGCGCTTGAAACCGTGCTCGAAGCGCGCCCCGAGATCTATGCCAAGGGCGGCGACTACGACATGCAGGCGATTCCCGAAGGGCAGGCCGTGCTGGCCTATGGCGGCCAGGCCGTCGCCATCGATTTCGAGCACGACCGCTCGACGACCAAGCTGCTGACCAAAGTGCGCGCCGGCTGAGGAAGGCCCGGTCAATGCCAAAAACACTGACCGCCATCTTGCTGCTGGGCCTGGGCGCGTATGGCGCCGCTTGCCTGGCCCTGTTCCTCGCGCAGCGCTCCTTGATCTATTTTCCGCCGGCCCAGGCCGCCATCGAGGCGCCCACAAGCTCGCGCATGACGGTCGCCGGGGCGATCGTGAAAATTTCCGAACGCCCGCGCCCGGGCAAGCAGGCGCTCACCTACCTGGGCGGCAACGCCGAAGACGTCTCCGCCAGCCTGCCCCTGCTGGCGGCGGCCTTCCCGGATCACGCCTTGTACCTGCTGCACTACCGCGGCTATACCGGCAGCACGGGCAAGCCGACCGAGCAGGCGCTGGTGGCCGACGCCCTGCGGCTGTTCGACCGCGTCGTCGCCGACCATCCTGACGTGGTGCTGGTCGGGCGCAGCCTGGGCAGCGGGGTCGCGCTGCAGGTGGCGAGCATGCGCGCGGCGCACAGGCTGGTCTTGATCACGCCCTACGACAGCATGGCGGACCTCGCCGCCCGCCAGTTTCCGTATTTTCCCGTGCGCTGGCTGCTGCGCGACACCTACAAATCGGTGCGCCATGCGCCGCGCATCACGACACCGACCGTGTTGCTGACCGCCGAGCACGACGAGATCATTCCGGCGAGTAGCTCGGCGCGGCTATTGTCCGCCTTTCCCACCGGCGTCGCGCACCTGCAGGTCATCGAAGGCGCGGGGCATAACACGATTTCCGCGCGTCCCGGCTATGTGCAGGCGCTGCGCTGGGCGCGGTAGAACAGTTGTTTCTCACCCACGGTATTGCTTCAAGGACTATTTCCCAGTTGCATGAACTGATAAACTAGTTTCATTCACGCCCATTCGAAAAGATGTGTTGATTTGAGTCAAACGCACGCTGGGCCGATGTCATTTAGATCAAGAAATTAGGGGAAAGCATGTCCAACCGCCAGGTTCCAACGAACCGCGTTGTGCCGGCGGTTGCCGTCGCGGCGAGCGCCTGGAGCGCCGGCGCGCCGGCACTCCAGGCGCCAGTCGCCATTCGCCGGCCGCGCCGGCCCGGTCCAGGGTCGCTTCCGGCGAGGCCGACATGAGTGCCGACCTGACCGAACCATCCACCTTCGACGCGCGCCTGCGCGCCGACCCGCTGGCCGACGACATCGTCGCGCGCATCCTCGACGCGGGCGCCGCAGCCACGCCGCCCCTGGCGCGCTGGGACGCGATCGCCCTCGTCGAACGCGAAGCGGCGCGCTGGGAGAGCAACGCCGCGCTGGCGACCTGGCAAGCCGATCCCGCCACGCCGGCCCCGATCGCGCGCGCGCTGGAAGACTACCTGCGCCAGGCGCGCCGCCTGCCCGACTGGGCCGACGCGGCCCAGATCGGCTGCGCCGAAGCGGTGTTCGCCGACACCAGCCTGCTGGCCTGCGCGCTGCTGCCCTGCGCCAGCCTGCCCGAATCCCTGGTCGCCGCCAGTGGGCTCGAAGCGGACGCCGGCGAGCAGCTGCGGGCGGCCAGCGCACTGCTGTTCGCCACCATGCGTCGCGGCGGCCTGCTGGACGCCGATGGCGCCGGCCTGGCCCAGGTGCTCAGGCTGCGCCTGTCCCACGCGCTGCAGCGCCACCTGGTCGTGCGCGGCAATCCGGCTCACGCGCTGGCGCACGGCGCGGCGATTCCCGCCCTGCTGGCCGAAGGGCCGGACCGCTGGCGCCTGCTGTTCGCGCGCGGTTGGGACGTGCGCACGCAGGGCCTGCCCTGGAACCAGGAAGCGCTGGCCCATACCCTGCTCGGTTTTCACTACGTTTTCCTGCGCAGCCTGCGCCGCCTCGGTCTCGGCCTGGGTAAAGAAGAAGAGGGCGCCTGGCTGCATGCCTGGAATGTCGTCGGCCATCTGCTCGGGGTCGAGGGCGCGCTGCTGACGGCGACGATGGCGCAGGCCGCGGGACTGTGCGCGCGCCTGCAGCGCGATGCCGATGGCGTCGCCCGCCGCGCCAAGGCGGGCGATCCGCGCCCGGCGCTGGCATTCGCTCTGATGCGCGGCCTGCGCGATCCGTCCGCGACCCGCGGCCTGGCTTCCTTCCCGCTGCTGCTGACACGCCACCTGTGCGCGCGCGCGACCGTGCGCGCCCTGGACCTCGATCGCCAGGTATCGCGCTTGGCGCGCGCACGGTTCGCGCTCGGACTTGGCACGGCGCGCGTCGTCGACGCCGTGGCGCGCCTGCTCTGTCCCGGCCTCTCGATCGCGCGCCTGGCCACGCGCATCCTCGGCTATCGGCTGGCCCCGCGCATGGCGATCGTGCCGGAGGAGGGCGGCGTGGCGCCCGACTGGGAACGCGATGCGCGGGCGCCGCGCTGGGTCAACGCCATCGAATATCGGTTCAGGAGAAAGCGCGCCGCGCGTGCGGGACGGAAGGCCGCCGCGTGCTGACCCTGACGCTGTCGCGGCTGCGCGCCGCCGTCTTCCTGCTCGCGCTACTGCTGGTGGGCGCGGCGCGCGCCTGGGCGGCGGCGCCGCTGGTGCTGGATGACCGCAGCGGCAGCGTGCCGGCCTGGCCGGCGCTGACCATGCTGGCCGACCCCGGCGGCAAGCTGGGCATCGACGCGGTGCTGGCGGGGCAGCGCTTCGCCGCCCCGGCCACGAGCGAGGGCACGCTGGGCGTGCAGAACACCCCGGTCTGGCTGCGCATCCCGCTCAGCGTGCCGGCGGGCAGCCGCGCCAACTGGATCGTCGACATCGATTACGCGGTGCTCAACAAGGTCGAGCTGTTCGTCACGGTCGATGGCCGCGTGCGCCAGCACGCGCTGGCCGGCAACCTGGCGCCGGTGGGACCGGCCGCGCACCGGGTGCGCACGCCGGCCATCCTGCTCGACCTGGCGCCGGGCGCGCACCACGAGCTCTACCTGCGCATCGAGAACATCGGCGTCATGGTGCTGCCGATCCGCTTCTCGCAGCCCTCGGTATTCCACGCCGACGCCGTCAACGAACAAATGCTGCAAGGCCTGCTGCTCGGCCTTTCCGTGTGCCTGCTGCTCTACAGCCTGGGCCAGGCCATCAACCTGCGCGAGCCTCTGTTCGCCAAGTACGCGCTGATGGTGTTCGGGACCGCGCTGTTCTCGGCCGAGTTCTTCGGCATCGGCACCCAGTATCTCTGGGGCGCCAACCGCTGGATGAACATCCATGCCGGCGGCCTGTTCGCCCTGATGTCGTCCTGCGGCGCCTACCTGTTCGTCGAACAGGCGCTGGCCCGCCCGGGCCAGGACCGGACGTTCAGCCGCCTGATGAAAACCGGCGCCGCGCTCACCGCGGTGGCCGCGCTGGCCTTCGGGCTCGACCTGATCGGCGTCGGCCAGCTGGTGGCTGTGGTCAGCACGCTGGGCATCATGCCGATGCTGCTCGGACTGCCGGGCGCCTTCCTGCGCGCGCGCCGCGGCGACCCGGTCGGCTTTTACTTCCTGGGCGGCTGGGCGCTCAGTTTCTGCGGCTCGCTGGTGCTGAGCCAGGTGGTGGGCGGCGCGCTGCCGGCCAATTTCTGGACCATGCACGCGCTCCAGTTCACGACCGCGGTCGACATGGTGATCTTCATGCGCGTGCTCGGCCTGCGCGTCTCCGCGATCCGCAGCGCCATGCTGCGCGCGGAGACGGCCACGCGCCTGAAATCGGACTTCCTGGCCAACATGAGCCACGAGATCCGCACCCCGATGAACGCCATCATCGGCATGAGCCGGCTGGCGCTGGCCTCCGATCCGGCGCCGCGCCTGCGCAACTACCTGGGCAAGATCCTGGGCGCGGGCGAGCACCTGCTCGGCATCGTCAACGACATCCTCGACCTGTCGAAAATCGAGGCCGGCCAGATGCGCATCGAGCGCGTCGAGTTCGACCTCAACGAGCTGCTCGAACATCTGTCGGACATCACCGCCGTCAAGCTCGACGCCCCGCGCGTGGCACTCGTGTTCCGCATCGAACCCGGCGTGCCGGCGCGCCTGCTGGGCGACCCGCTGCGCCTGGGCCAGGTCTTGATCAACCTGACAGGCAACGCCGTCAAGTTCACCGAACGGGGCGACATCGTCGTCTCGGTCGAGGTGGCCGCGCGCAGCGCCGGCAGCCTGGTCTTGCGCTTCGGCGTCACCGACAGCGGCATCGGCATGGACCAGGAGCAGCTGGCGCGCCTGTTCCAGTCCTTCCGCCAGGGCGACGACTCGATCACCCGCAAGTATGGCGGCACCGGCCTGGGTCTGACGATCTCGAAGCAGCTGGTCGAACTGATGGGCGGCACGGTGCGGGTTGCCAGCATGCCGGGCACGGGCAGCACCTTCACCTTCACCGTCGCGCTGGGGCAGTGCGAGACGGCCGGCGGCGTGCTCGCCACGCCGCCGGCGCGCGGACAGCAGCGGCGCGAACTCGACGTCAACGACCTGGCGCGCCTGCGTGGCGCGCGCATCCTGCTGGTCGAGGATAATGCGAACAACCGCGAGGTGGCGCTCGACTTCCTGGCCGCCGCGCCGCTCCAGGTCGACGTCGCCACCCATGGCGGCGAAGCGCTGGAGATGGTCCAGCAGGTCGATTACGACCTGGTGCTGATGGATATCCAGATGCGCGAAGTCGATGGCCTGAGCGCGACGCGCCGCATCCGCGCCATCGAGCGCTTGCAGGCGCTGCCGATCGTCGCCATGACCGCCAACGCGATGGCGGGCGACCGCGAACGCAGCCTGGCCGCCGGCATGAACGACCATATCGCCAAGCCGATCGATCCGGATGTCCTGTTCCGGACCCTGATGGCCTGGATCGATCCGGCCAGCCTGGCGGGCCGCGCGGCGCCGCTGCCCGACCCGGAGGCGGCGCCGCGCATCGAGAGCGTCCTGCTGCCGCCGGTTGCCGGCGTCGACTGGGCCGCGGCGCTGGCCGGCGTCGACCACCAGCATGCGCGCCTGATCCGGCGCGTGCGCAGCTTCGTGCAGGAATACCGGGCGGCGCCGCGCCAGCTGGCCGAGGCGCTGGCCTCGGGCGACGATGCGCCGCTGCGGGCACTGGCGCATAATTTGAAATCGAGCGCGGCCTACATCGGCGCGCATGCGCTGGCGGCCAGCGCGCGCCAGGTCGAAGAGGCGCTGCGCAGCGGCCAGCGCGCGCGCGCGGCCAGCCTGGCACCGGGCCTGAGCGCGGCGCTGGAGACGGTCCTGGCGGGCATCGCGCCGCTGGCCGGGACGCGCGCGCCGCCGCTGGCGCCGGCCGATGCGCTGCCGGTGCTGTTCCAGCGCCTGGCCGCGCACCTGGGCGCGGACGACGCCCGCGCCGGCGACGCGGTGGCGCAGTTGCAGGCGCTGCTGCCCGGTGCCGAATATGGCGCACCGCTGGCGGCGATCGCGCATGCCGTCGCCGAGCTGGAATACCAGGCCGCGCTGGCGCCGATGACGGCGCTGGCGCAGCTGCTCGGCCTGAACCTGGAGGAAATCGCATGACGCTGGTCGAGCCGCAAAAAGTCCTGATCGCCGACGACGACGCGATCAACCGCGACGTCCTGTGCGAGCTGCTGCAGCCCGAGTATTCGGTACTGCTGGCCAAGAACGGCACGCAGGCACTGGAACGCGCCACGCGCCACGTGCCCGACCTGATCCTGCTCGACGTGATGATGCCCGACCTGAATGGTTTCGACGTACTGCGGCGCCTGCGCGCCACGCCCCAGACCGAGCACATCTCGGTCATTTTCATCTCCGGCCTGAACCGCCCGGAAGACGAAGCGGCCGGCCTCAAGATGGGCGCCTCCGACTACATCGCCAAGCCCTTCAATGCGACGGTGGTGCTGGCGCGCGTGGCGCTGCACTTGCAGCTGGTGCGCCAGCGGCGCCTGCTGGAACACCTGGCCCACGTCGACGGCCTGACCGAACTGGCCAACCGGCGCCGCTTCGACGACGTCTACGACCTGGAATGGCAACGCGCGCGCCGCAACGGGCGCCCGCTCTCGCTGGCCCTGCTCGACATCGACTCCTTCAAGCAGTTCAACGACGTGTATGGTCACCCGGCCGGCGACCGCGCGCTGCGCGCGGTGGCGCGCGTGGCGGGCGCCCACATGCGCCGTCCGGCCGACCTGGCGGCGCGCTATGGCGGCGAGGAGCTGGTGCTCCTGATGCCCGAAACCGAGGCCGACCAGGCGCTCGGGATCGTGCAGGCCCTGCGCGAAGCCGTGGTCCAGTTGATGATCGCGCACGCCGGTTCGGCTACCGCCTCGGTGCTGACGGTGAGCATCGGCGGTGCCAGCCTCGACCCGTCGCGCCAGGAAACCTCCGCGGCCTTGTTCGAAGCGGCCGACGTTCAGCTCTACCGCGCCAAGCAGGGCGGACGGAACCGGGTGATGTGGCGCACCTGGCCCGAGGCCGTGTGACCATGTTGCATTTTTAGCCCCTTAGCGAAAGTCTATGAGCGCGATAGCGAAGATTTCAGCGGCGCGCCCGCGCTCTGTTAGTTAGCTAACAGTAGCGCCCAGTCCTCGTCGGTTATGTTGGTTGTTGAATTCTAAACAACTGATCAACAAGCGAGGATCGCATGGCCACAAGCAAGAAGAGTAACCCTGGTGCAACCGACGGCGCCGGCTCCGTACTGAGCACGGTCGCTGGACCATCCGTCAGCACGCCACCGGCCAGCCTGGGCAGCAAGGAGCCGATTCCGGAACGCCTGCTGGAAAAAACCAGCGCCGAAAAGCAGCTGGCCGCTGCCGCGCCCTTCAATCCGAACAAGCCGGCCGAATACGGCGACGCGTCGCGCACCCCGCTCGAGGGCGACCATCACCAGCCGTCGACTCCGGCCGCGACCGGCAGCACGAGCACTGAGATCATCGCATCCGACAAGGTCGGCAGCGGCCAGCCGCCGGTCGGCGAGAACCCGACCGTGGCGCCGCTCGACCGCGTCCGCGTCGACCCGAGCAACCAGGTACTGACCACCAACCAGGGCGTGCCGGTTGCCGACAACCAGCATTCGCTGAAGATCGGCCTGCGCGGACCGACCGCGATGGAAGATTTCATCCTGCGCGAAAAGATCACCCATTTCGACCACGAGCGCATTCCCGAGCGCGTCGTCCACGCACGCGGCTCGGCCGCGCATGGTTATTTCGAGTCGTACGGAAACTTCAGCGAATTCACCCGCGCCGTGCCGTTCGCGGCCAAGGGCAAGCGCACCCCGACCTTCGTGCGTTTCTCGACGGTGGCCGGTGAACGCGGTTCGACCGACACCGCGCGCGACGTGCGCGGCTTCGCGGTCAAGTTCTATACCGAACAAGGCAACTGGGACCTGGTGGGCAATAACATCCCGGTCTTCTTCATCCAGGACGCGATGAAATTCCCCGACCTGGTGCACGCCGCCAAGCCGGAACCGCACCATGGCATGCCGCAGGCCGCCACCGCCCACGATACCTTCTGGGACTTCGCTTCGCTGTCGCCGGAAATCGCCCACATGCTGATGTGGGCCATGTCGGACCGCGCCATCCCGCGCAGCTACCGCACCATGCAGGGCTTCGGCGTGCATACCTTCCGCCTGATCAACGAGGCGGGCGAATCGCGCTTCGTGAAATTCCACTGGACCCCGCTGCAGGGCACGCACTCGCTGGTGTGGGATGAAGCGGTGCGCATCTCGGGCGCCGACTCCGACTTCCACCGGCGCGACCTGTGGGAAGCCATCGAGTCGGGCAATTTCCCGGAATGGGAACTGGGCCTGCAAATCTTCACCGAAGAACAGGCTGAGACCTTCCCCTTCGACATTCTCGACGCGACCAAGCTGATTCCGGAAGAAATGGTGCCGCTGACCCCGGTGGGTCGCCTGGTGCTCGACCGGAATCCAGACAATTTCTTTGCCGAGACCGAGCAAGTGGCCTTCTGTACCGCCCACATCGTGCCGGGCATCGATTTCTCCAACGATCCGCTGTTGCAGGGCCGGAATCACTCCTACCTCGACACCCAGATCAGCCGCCTGGGCGGTGCCAATTTCCACGAGATTCCCATTAACTCGCCGATCGTCCAGATCCAGAACAACCAGCGCGACGGCATGCACCGCCAGGCCATCAACCGCGGCCGCGTGAATTACGAGCCGAACTCGCTGGGCGGCGGTTGCCCATTCCAGGCTGGCAAGATGGGCTTCACCAGCTTCCCGCAAACCTTTGCCAGCGAAGACAAGGTGCGCGGCAATCCGGAACTGTTCGCTGAACACTACGGCCAGGCGCGCCTGTTCTACCAGAGCCAGAGCGCGGCCGAGCAGACCCACATCGCGAACGCCTTCCGCTTCGAGCTGACCCGCGTGCAGACCGTGGCCGTGCGCCAGCGCGTGCTGGCACTGCTGGCCAATGTCGACGCCGACCTGGTGGCGAAAGTGGCCGAGGGACTGGGGCTGGATGTGCCGGCACCGCTGCCGCTGGCGAGCAAGGACCCGATCCCGGCCTACGAACCGTCGCCGGCGCTCTCGCTGCTGAGCCGTCCGGGCGAAACCGGCATCCGCACCCGCCGCGTGGCGATTCTGGTGGCGAATGGCGTTGACGGCAAGAACGTGCGCGAGATCTATTCCTCGCTGCTGAAAGACGGCGCCGTGCCTCGCCTGGTCGGCAATATGCTGGGCAAGGTCAAGACCAGCGCGGGCGACCCGCTGGACGTCGAGATCTCGCTGGAAGCCGGCCCGTCGGTGATGTATGACGCGGTCATCGTGCCGGATGGCGACAAGTCGTCCGAGCTGCTGGCCCGCAACGCCCACGCGATCGACTTCTTGCGCGAGCAATATCGCCACTGCAAGCCGATCCTGGCCCTGGGCGGCGGCGCCGACTTGCTGACCAAGGCCATGATTCCGGCAACGTTGCCGGATGGCTCGGATGATCCGGCGCTGCTGATCGATGCCAGCCTGGACGCCTTCAAGGAAGCCCTGGCCGGTCACCGTTCGTTCGCCCGCGAAACCGATCCACCGTCGGTGTAAGCCAAGACAGGTACGGCTGCGCGGAGCCGTACCTTGACCCTACAACGCGCCTCCCATCGCGCGTCGCTTCATGCCCCGCCCGCGTAGCCATTCTGGCGCCACGCCTCATACACCACCACCGCCACCGTATTCGACAGGTTCAAGCTGCGGTTATCCGGCATCATCGGCAAGCGAATGCGCTGGCTCGTCGGAAAACTTTCGCGAAACGCCGGCGCCAGGCCGCGCGATTCGGGACCGAACACGAACACGTCGCCCGGCTGGAAAGCGGCCTGCGCAAACGGCGCCGAGCCGTGCGTCGTCAGCGCGAACATGCGCGCCGGGTCGGGCTGCGTGTCAAGCAGGAAAGCCTCCCAATTCTTGTGCACCTTCATCGTCGCGTAGTCGTGGTAATCGAGCCCGGCGCGGCGCATCTTGGCGTCGTCCAGCGGAAAGCCGAGCGGCTCGATCAGGTGCAGCTGGACGCCGGTGTTGGCGCACAGGCGGATGACGTTGCCGGTGTTCGGCGGGATTTCCGGTTCGACTAATACGACGTGAAACATGCAAGCTCCAATTTCAATGGGGTGGCGTGCGCGCGAACACCAGGTTCGACACGCGCGCGGCGCCGGCCGCCTTCAGGGTGGCGGCCAGTTCGTTCAATGTGTGGCCGCTGGTCATGACGTCATCGACGACACCGACATGGCGGCCCTGGACCAGCTGCGCCATGCCGGGCGCAATGTCGAAGGCGCCGCGGATGTTACGCGCCCGTTCGCGCGGCGTGACGCCCGACTGCGCCGCCGTCTCGACGGCCCGTGTCGTCAGGCGCGGCTGCAAGGCGACGCCGGTCATGCGGCCCAGCGGCCGGGCGATCTCGAGCGCCTGGTTGAAGCCCCGTTCGCGCAGCCGGCGCGGCCCCAGCGGGACCGGGCACAGCAGGTCGGGCAGGGGCCAGCCGGGTTGCGCCAGCAGCGCGTCGCGCAGGCGCTGCGCGAACCAGGGCGCCAGCGGCAGGCGCGCGCCGAATTTCAGGCCGAGCACGAGACCGTCGAGCGGCGCCGCGTAATCCACCGCCGCCAGCGTGGCATCGAAGGCCGGGGCCTCGGCGATGCAGATGCCGCAGGCTTGTCCGGGCGCTTCATGCGGGCCGAGCGGATTGGCGCACAACCGGCAGCGCCCCCCGCCATGGCCCGCATGGCGCAGGGTACAGGGCGCACAGACCGCGTCCGCCGCCAAGTCCCCGCACAGCGCGCAGGAACAGGGCAGCAGCGCGCGTGCCAGGGCGCGCGGCCAGCGCAGCGTGAAAGCTTCCAAGTGCTCGCCCATCGGCTCGACTCCCGGCAAACATGTACACTCCCGCCATTATCTCATTTGAACGCAACACAACCATGGCTTCTTCCCCGTCCCCATCGAAAATGAGCGCGCCGATTGACGCCGAGCGCGTGCGTGCGCTGTTCGCGGAACCGCGGCGCGTGGCGCCCGCCGACTTCCTGCGCCGCGAGATCGCCGAGCGCATGCACGAACGGCTGAGCCTGGTAAAAATCGTGCCGCAGCGCGTGCTCGACGCCGGCTGCGGCGCCGGCCCCGACCTGGGCACGCTGCAAAAGACTTATCCGGCCGCCCAGATCGTCGGCATCGATGCCTCGCCGGCGATGCTGGCCGGCGCCGCCGCGCCGCCCCCCGCGCTGCGCTCGCTGAACCAGATGCTCAGTCGCTTGATGCCGGCCAAGGCCGGCGTCGATTTGCTATGCGGCGACTTCGGGACCCTGCCGTTCGGGCCGAACTCGATCGACCTGGTGTGGTCGAACCTGGCGCTGCACTGGCATCCCCAGCCAGACCGCGTGTTTGCCGAATGGCGCCGCGTGCTGCGGGTCGATGGCTTGCTGATGTTCTCGAATTTCGGTCCCGACACCTTCAAGGAGTTGCGCGCCGCCTTTGCCGAGCTCGACGAAACGCCGCATACCTTGCCCTTCGTCGACATGCACGACTTCGGCGACCAACTGGTGGAGGCGGGTTTTTCGACGCCGGTGATGGACGCCGAACGCATCACCGTCACCTACGGCACGGTGGCGGCCTTGCTGGCCGACGTGCGCGCGGTCGGCGGCAATCCGCTGGCCACGCGCCGCCGGGGGCTGATCGGGCGCGCGGCATGGCAGCGCATGGTCGACGCGCTCGAAGCGCTGCGCGGCGCGGACGGCAAGATCGGCTTGAGCTTCGAGGTGATCTACGGGCATGCCTTCCGCCCGGTGCCGAAGACGACGGCGACGGGGGAGGCGATCGTGCGCTTCCAGCCGCGTAAGCCGTGACGCATGGAATCATATCGCTAGCACGGCTGGGTCCCAGCGGCAAGGCCTTTGCGGCAACGCTCGATGCCATAACGCACGAAATAACACAGCCGCAGCAAGGATTTTCCTTGAATAAAAATTAGCGATTTGAGTATAATCAATGACTATTTTTTCGCCCTATGCCTATTAAACGTTGAAAAACGGGGTGGATTGGTGGAAGAATTAGAAAATTAAAAAGCATCAGCAAGTTTCGCGCCCCCAGTGTGTTTGCAGTTGCTGGTGGACGTGGCGAGGTTTTAACCGGTTGCGCGTCCACACGTCGCGCCGCCGGAAGCCGCTTGCACTTGGTTTCGGAGCGGCGGCGTTTCGTTCATGGAATTGCTGACCGTTTAAAAATATTCTTATATTTGGTGGTTGGGGACAATTCATGACATATGCAAAGCGACTTCACGCCTTGATGCTCGGTCTCGCGGTTGGGATCAGTATTCCGGCACTGGCGGCCCCGGAGATCACGGGACGGCCGGTGGAACACCAGTTGAACATGCAAACTCCGGTGACTGGGATCGGCGCTGACATTTACAGCTTGCACAACTGGATGATGATCGTGTGCCTGGTCATCTTCGTCGGCGTCTTCGGCGTCATGTTCTACTCGGTGTTCAAGCACCGCAAATCCCGCGGCCACAAACCGGCCACCTTCCACGAATCGACCGCGGTCGAAATCGCCTGGACCATCGTTCCCTTCCTGATCGTCATCGGCATGGCGCTGCCTGCCACCAAGACCGTCGTCGCGATGAAAGACACCTCGAACGCCGATCTCACGATCAAGGCCACCGGCATGCAGTGGAAATGGGGCTACGACTACCTGAAGGGCGAAGGCGAGGGCATCGCTTTCCTGTCGAACCTGTCGACCCCGCGCACCCAGATCGGCGAGCCGGGCGTGGCGAATACCGAAGCGCGCGGCGAAAACTACCTGCTCGAAGTCGATAACGAAATGGTCGTCCCGGTCGGCAAGAAAATCCGCATGGTCCTGACCGCCAACGACGTGATCCACGCCTGGACCATTCCCGCCTTCGCCATCAAACAAGATGCGATCCCCGGCTTCGTGCGCGACAGCTGGTTCCGCGCCGACAAGATCGGCACCTACCGCGGCAACTGCGTCGAATTGTGCGGCAAGGACCACGCCTTCATGCCGATCGTGGTGCGCGTCGTATCAAGCGAGGACTACAGCGCCTGGGTCGCCACCAAGAAAAAGGAAATGGCCGCGCTGGCCGACGATCCGACCAAGGTCTGGACCATCGACGAACTGAAAACCAAGGGCGAAGCCGTCTACGCCGCCAACTGCGTGGCCTGCCACCAGGCCAACGGCAAGGGCGTGCCGAACACCTTCGCGCCGCTCGACGGCTCGGCGGTGGTGAACGGCGCCAAGGCGCACCAGGTCGAGGTCCTGCTGAACGGCCAGGACACGCCGGCGTATGCCGCGGCGATGCCGGCCTGGAAGCAGCTGTCCGACTCGGACATCGCCGCGGTGATCACCTATACCCGCAATACCTGGTCGAACAAGGCCGCCGAAAACATCGTCCAACCGGCCGAAGTGCTGGCTGCGCGTAGCAAGTAACGTAGCAAGGATACCGACATGACTACCAGCACTCTCGATCACGCACACGACGACCATCACGGTCACGCTCATGATCACGATCATGCGCACGACATGCCCACCGGCGCCCGCCGCTGGCTGTTCGCCACCAACCACAAGGACATCGGTACCCTGTACCTGTGGTTCGCCTTCATCATGCTGCTCTCGGGCGGCGTGCTGGCACTGATGATCCGCACCGAGCTGTTCCAGCCCGGCCTGCAGTTCTTCCGTCCCGAGTTCTTCAACCAGCTGACCACCATGCACGGCATCGTGATGGTGTTCGGCGCGATCATGCCGGCCTTCGTCGGCTTCGCCAACTGGATGATCCCGCTGCAGGTGGGCGCCTCCGACATGGCGTTTGCGCGCATGAACAACTTCTCGTTCTGGCTGCTGCCGCCGGCCGCGATCCTGCTGGCGACCTCGTTCTTCGTCCCGGGCGGCGCCACGGCAGCCGGCTGGACGCTGTACGCGCCGCTGTCGACCCAGATGGGACCGGGCATGGACATGGCGATTTTCGCCCTGCACATCATGGGCGCCTCGTCGATCATGGGCTCGATTAACATCATCGTCACCATCCTCAACATGCGCGCGCCCGGCATGACGCTGATGAAGATGCCGATGTTCTGCTGGACCTGGCTGATCACCGCCTTCCTGCTGATCGCCGTGATGCCGGTCCTGGCCGGCGCCATCACCATGACCCTGACCGACCGCCACTTCGGCACCTCGTTCTTCAACGCCGCCGGCGGCGGCGACCCGGTCATGTACCAGCACATCTTCTGGTTCTTCGGCCACCCCGAGGTCTACATCATGATTCTGCCGGCCTTCGGCATCGTCTCGCAGATCATCCCGGCCTTCGCACGCAAGCCCTTGTTCGGCTACGCCTCGATGGTCTACGCGACCGCGTCGATCGCGATCCTGTCCTTCATCGTCTGGGCCCACCACATGTTCACCACCGGCATGCCGGTGACCTCGCAGCTGTTCTTCATGTACGCCACCATGCTCATCTCCGTGCCGACCGGCGTGAAGGTGTTCAACTGGGTCGCCACCATGTGGAAGGGTTCGATGACCTTCGAGACGCCGATGCTGTTCGCGGTCGGCTTCATCTTCGTGTTCACGATGGGCGGCTTCACCGGCCTGATCCTGGCCGTGACCCCGATCGACATCCAGGTGCAGGACACCTATTACGTGGTGGCGCACTTCCACTACGTGCTGGTCGCCGGCTCGCTGTTCGCGCTGTTCGCCGGCTTCTACTACTGGGCGCCGAAGTGGACCGGCCACATGTATCCGGAAGGCCGCGGCAAGGCGCACTTCTGGCTCTCGCTGATCACCTTCAACATCACCTTCTTCCCGATGCACTTCCTCGGGCTGGCCGGCATGCCGCGCCGCTACGCCGACTACGCCGTCCAGTTCACCGACTTCAACATGATCGTCTCGGTGGGCGCCTTCGGTTTCGGCCTGTCGCAGGTGTACTTCCTGTTCGCAGTCGTGCTGCCGACCATCCGCGGCGGCGAAAAAGCGCTGGCCAAGCCATGGGAAGGCGCCGAAGGCCTGGAGTGGACCGTGCCGAGCCCGGCGCCGTTCCACACCTTCGAGAACCCGCCGCTGGTGAAGTAATGAACCAGCCGCGCAAACCGAGCAACTTGAAACTAGGCCTGGTGCTGGCCGGGATCGCCGCCTTCTTTTTCGCGGCCGTCATCCTCCAGCACTTCGTCTAAGGCTTGAAGTGGACTACACGCCCAAAGAACGACTGCGCCTGAACCGCTCCACCTTCGGCAAACTCGTGGTGGTGGCGGTGATGATGTTCGGCTTCGGCTATGCGCTGGTGCCGGTCTACCGCCAGATGTGCGAGGTGCTCGGCCTGAACGTGCTCACGCCGAAAGACGGCACGGTCGAGCGGCCGGCGAACACGCAAGTCGACACCACCCGCACCATCACGGTGGAACTCGACGGTAACTCGCAGGGGCCGTGGCGTTTCCGTCCGACCACGCGCTCGATCCAGGTGCATCCAGGGGAGCTGGCGACCGTGATGTACGAGGTCGTCAACACCCAGGCGCGCGCGGTGAAGGCGCAGGCGATTCCGAGTTACGCGCCGCAATCGGCGACGCCGCATTTCAAGAAGGTCGAGTGCTTTTGCTTCCGCGAGCAGACATTGAAACCAAACGAGGCTCGCCAAATGCCGGTGGTATTCTTCATCGACCCCAAGCTGCCGAAGGAAGTCAAGACGATCACGCTGTCGTACACCTTCTTCGAAGTGTCCGGCGCGGTGGCGGCGCAATAAATGGAAACGAACGAACCGCCCCGTCGCAAGGCCTCGTTCGCGGCGTCGATGAGGGCGGTATTCTGGTCCTTTTTCGGCGTACGCAAGCGGCGCGATTACGACCATGACGCGGCGAACCTGAATCCGGTTCACGTGATCATCGCGGCGCTGCTGGGAGCGGCCATCTTTATCGGCGTGCTGGTGATGCTGGTGAAGATCGCGGTCGCGCAGTAGAAGTTTTATAGCATTTCAATTCAACGCATTAGAAAAACGATCCAGGAGATGAAGATGAGTGTGTCAAAGACCGCGCCGCATTATTTCGTGCCGGGCCCCTCCATGTGGCCGATGGCCGGCGGGATCTCGATGCTGGTGACCATGCTGGGTGCATCCGGCTGGGTCAACAGCGCCTCCTGGGGGCCCGCCGTCTGCCTCGCCGGTATCGTGGCGATGCTGACCGTGCTGTATTTCTGGTTCGGCGACGCCATCAAGGAATCGGAATCGGGACAGTACGGCCATAACATCGATTCGTCCTTCCGCTGGTCGATGAGCTGGTTCATCTTCTCCGAAGTGATGTTCTTCGCCGGCTTCTTCGGCGCGCTGTTCTATGCGCGCACGATCTCGATGCCCTGGCTGGCCGACCTCGATCACAAGGTGCTGTGGCCCGACTTCGCCGCCCACTGGGGCAATACCGGCCCGGCCGGCGTGGTCGACGCCTTCAGCACCATGGGACCGTTCCCGATCCCGACGATCAACACCGCCTTGCTGCTGCTGTCGGGCGTGACGCTGACGATTTCGCACCACGCGCTGCGCGCCGGTCATCGCCGCAACACGGCGGTCTGGCTGTTCGCCACCATCATGCTGGGCGCGATCTTCATGGGCTTCCAGGCCTATGAATACATGCACGCCTATTCGGAACTGAACCTGAAGCTGACCTCGGGCATCTACGGCTCGACCTTCTTCATGCTGACCGGTTTCCACGGCTTCCACGTGACGCTGGGCGCGATCATGCTGTCGGTGATCCTGTACCGCGTGCTGCGCGGGCATTTCACGGCCGATCACCACTTCGGTTTCGAAGGCGCGGCCTGGTACTGGCACTTCGTCGACGTGGTCTGGCTCGGCCTGTACGTGGTCGTCTACTGGCTGTAATCTGATCCAGGCTGGTATAGCGAGGGACAGCCAGCCGGCTGTCCCTTGTCACATCTGCGCCGCTCAGCGGATCCCGGCGGGGTGGATCCAGCCCATCTTGTAGGATGCGAGCAGGATCAGGAACAGCGTGATCGACAGGCCGACGCGCATCGCCAGCGCCTGCACCGTGCGGTTGCTGCGGCCCTTGTCCTTCATCAGGAAGAACAGCGCCGAGCCGAGGCTGGCGAGGATCAGTATGAAGGCGATGGCGATGAAGAGTTTCATTTATCTGGCCGGCGGAATTGGGTAAAGGTTGATTGTAATGCGTTTGGCATTCCGGTTCAGGGTCATTCCGTTCGTGGCGACGGTCGCGCTGGTGGCGCTGGGGATCGTGCTCGGTAACTGGCAGACGGGGCGGGCGCAGGAAAAGCTGCAGATTGCCGCGAAGCTGGCGCAACGGGCCGGTGCGGCGCCGCTGGTGCTCGCGGGCGGCGTGGATGAGCCGGCCGATATCGAATACCGGCGCGTGCGCGTGAGCGGCGAATGGGTGGCAAACTGGCCGCTGTTCCTGGATAACCGGCCGCTCCATGGCAAAGCCGGTTTCATCCTGGCGATGCCGTTTAAAATAGCGGGATCGGACCAGCACGTGCTGGTGCTGCGCGGTTGGCTGCCGCGCGACGCGCGCGAGTATGGAAAGCTGCCGACGTTTTCCACGCCAGGCGGCACGGTCAGCATCGAAGGCGTGGCCACGTTCAGCGCGGGACACGTCATGCAGCTCGGCAGCGCCGGCCCCGTGAAGCCGGGTACGCCGCTGCAAAACCTGACGACCGGCGAGCTTGCCAGGGCCAGCGGCCTGGCGCTGCGGCCCTACTTCGTGCAGCAAACGGGAGCGGGGCAGGGCGAGAGCCTGGTGCGCGACTGGCCGGCGCCGACGACGGGCATCGACAAACACCGCGGCTACGCCTTCCAGTGGTATGCCCTGGCGGCGATGGCTGCCTTATTTTTTGTGATAACGGGATTTCGAAGTGGAAGAAAACAAGTTGTCTGAGGTCGTTGGAGAAGCAGCCGTCATCCAGGCCCGCCGCAAGGGCCGCCTGAAACTGTTCGTCCTGTTGTTCGTCTGCGCGGCGCCGATCATCGCCTCGTATGTGACCTACTACATCATCAAGCCGAGCGGCCGTACCAATTACGGCGCCTTCATCGACCAGCGCAGCCACCCGATGCCGAAGCTGTCGAGCACCACGCTCGACGGCCGTCCGGAAACGCTGGAGCGGTATGCCGGCAAGTGGATCATGGTCAAGGTCGGCGGCGGGCGCTGTGACGAGACCTGCGCCAGGCAGCTGTTCTCGATGCGCCAGCTGCGCACCATGCAGGGCAAGAACATGGAGCGCGTCGAGCGCGTCTGGCTGATCACCGACCAGGAACCCGTCGACACCATGCTGATCCGCGCCTACGACGACATGCACATGCTGCGCGTGCCGCCCGAACAGCTGAGCAAATGGCTGCCGCTGGACGGGCAGGGCAAGCTGGAAGACCACATCTTCCTGATCGACCCGCGCAGCAACCTGATGATGCGCTTCCCGAAAGACCCGGATCCGAAGCGCGTGAACAAGGACATCGCCAAGCTGCTGCGCGCCTCGGCGATCGGATAAGAATGCACTCGACCACCCTGTTGCAGCTGGCCCTGACGGGCATCCTGGTCGCCAGCGTGCCCTTGACCATGGTCTGGATGTCCACCGACGCCAACAAGTACCGCAAACTGGTCTGGCTGATGGTTTTCCTGACCTTCGACCTGATCGTGTTCGGCGCCTTTACCCGGCTGACCGATTCGGGCCTGGGCTGCCCCGACTGGCCGGGCTGCTATGGCGCGGCGAATCCCTTCATCGCGCACGAGCAGATCGCCGCGGCCGAGGCGCTGATGCCGACCGGGCCGGTCACCAAGGTCAAGGCCTGGATCGAGATGATCCACCGCTACCTGGCGATGGGCATCGGCTTCCTGTGCCTGTCGCTGCTGTTCAAGGCCGTCCTCCAGTGGCGCCGCACGCGCCTGGCCGTGTACGCGCCCGGCATGCCGCTGGCCCTGGTCGTCTGCGTGGCCGTGCAGGGCGCGTTCGGCGCCTGGACCGTCACCATGAAGCTGCAGCCGGTGATCGTCACCATCCACCTGCTGCTGGGCATGACGCTGCTGGCGATGCTGGTTTGGCTCGGTGCGCGCGAGGACATGCTGCTCAAGCCGCAGGGTGCCGGCGCCGACCCGGCCGCGCTGCGCGGCCTGCGCACGCTGGCCCTGTTCGCCGCCGCCGTGCTGCTCGTGCAGATCGCGCTCGGCGGGTGGGTAAGCACTAACTACGCAACCATGGCCTGCAATGAATTCCCGTTCTGCGACGGCAAGCTGGTGCCGGAGATGGATTTCGAACACGGTTTCACCCTGTGGCGCGAACTGGGCAAGACGGCGGCCGGCCACTACCTGCAGTTCTCGGCGCTGGTCGCGATCCACTGGGTGCACCGCAACTTCGCCGTGCTCGTGACGCTGGTGCTGGGCCTGGCCGCCTGGCGTGCCAGCCGCCAGCCGGCACTGGCGCGCACGGGCAAGCTGATCGCGCTGGTGCTGGCGGCCCAGCTGTTGACGGGCATCGCGACGGTGTTCTTCAACTTCCCGCTCGCGATTGCCGTGTTGCATAACGCCGGGGCTGCACTGCTGGTCCTCTTGACGACCATGTTAAACTACAAGGTCAAGCACTTACTCGACGTGTCGCAGCGCATCCCGGCGAATGCGGACGCCCTTGCGAACTCGTATCGATGACCACCCAGACCGCACTCCAACCGACTAGCCGCATCTCCCAGTACTGGACGCTGACCAAGCCCCGGGTGACCCAGCTCGCCGTGTTTTGCGCGATCATCGGCATGTTCCTGGCCACCGACGGCTTCCCCGGCTGGCGCGTGCTGGTTGCCGGTACCGCCGGCATCTGGCTGCTGGCCGGCGCCGCCTTTGCCGTCAACTGCCTGATCGAAGGCGAGATCGACGCGCGCATGGCGCGCACCGCCCGCCGCGCCACCGCGAACGGCGAACTGACGCGCAGCCAGACGCTGGTGTTCTCCGCCATCATCGGCGGCCTCGGCATGTTCGTGCTGTACGCCTTCGTCAATGCGCTGACGATGTGGCTGACCTTCGTCACCTTCGTCGGCTATGCCGTCATCTATACGATTTACCTGAAACCGGCGACGCCGCAGAACATCGTCATCGGCGGCCTGTCGGGCGCGATGCCGCCGGCCCTGGGCTGGGCCGCGGTCGCCAACGACGTGCCGATGCAGGCCTGGCTGCTGGTGCTGATCATTTTTGTGTGGACCCCGCCGCATTTCTGGGCGCTGGCCATGTACCGGCGCGACGATTACGCGCGCTCCGGCTTGCCGATGCTGCCGATCACCCATGGCATGGACTACACCGGCCACCAGGTCTGGCTGTATTCGCTGGCCCTGGCGGCGACCACCTTGCTGCCCTTCGCGGTGCGCATGAGCGGGCTGATCTACCTGGTGGCGGCGGTGATCCTGAACGTGCTGTTCCTGCGCCACGGCTGGCGCGTGCACAAGCACTACAGCGACCAGGCCGCGCGCAAGGCGTTCGCGTTTTCGATCCTGTATCTGTCGCTGCTGTTCGCGGCCCTGCTGGTCGACCACTACTTCAGGTTCTGACATGAAACGACTGATCACGGCCGGCATGCTCGCGCTGGCACTGCTGGCAAGCGGCTGCGACAAGCTGGCCTCGAAGCCGCCCGCCTTCCAGAACACCGACCTGACCGGGCTCGATTACGCCAAGGGCTTCAACCTGACCGACCACACCGGCAAGGCGCGCACCCTGGCCGACTTCAAGGGCAAGCTGGTGGTGCTGTTCTTCGGCTACACCCAGTGCCCGGACGTGTGCCCGACCACGATGGCCGAGATGGCCGCCGTGATGAAGGAACTGGGACCGGCCGCCAGCGAAGTGCAGGTGCTGTTCGTCACGCTCGATCCGGAGCGCGACACCCAGGAACTGCTGGCGTCCTACGTTCCCGCGTTCGACAAGCGCTTCCTCGGCCTGCGCGGCACGCCCGAACAGACGGCCGCCACGGCCAAGGAGTTCAAGGTCTTCGTGGCCAAAGTGCCGGGCACGGAGCCGGGCAACTACACGGTCGACCACACGGCCGGCAGCTATGTGTTCGACAAACAGGGGCGGGTGCGCCTGTTCCTGCGCCACGGCCAGGGTCCGGCCCCGATCGTGCACGACCTGCGCCAGCTGCTATGATGGGCCTGTAAAGACAACCCATCAGCGTTCGAATGGAACCAGCCACCGGCAGAAACTACACCCGCATCGCCACGGTCGTCCTGCTGACGCTGGGCTGCCTGTTCGTCCTCAAGCCGTTCCTGCCGGCGATCCTGTTCGCGGTCGCCGTCGTCATCTCGTCCTGGCCGCTGTACCTGCGCCTGCTGCGCGCCATGCACGGGCGGCGCACGCTGGCGGCGCTGACGATGACGCTCTCGCTGACCCTGCTGGTCATCATTCCGCTGGCCACCGTCGCCTACAACCTGGCCGACGACGTCGCCATTACCTTCGGCCAGCTGCGCTACGCGCTCGAGCACGGCGCACTGCTGCCTCCCGGCTGGATCCGGGAGATCCCCTTCATCGGCGCCTCCTTCGACGCCTACCTGCGCGAACTGATCGCCAGCCGCGAGCAGATGCTGGCGCTGGCCCAGCGCATGCTCGAGCCGGCGCGGCATGCCCTGACGGCGGGCGGCCTGGCGCTGGGCACCGGCGTCCTCCAGATGAGCCTTGCGGCTTTTGTCAGCTTCTTTGTCTACCGCGACGGCCACTCGCTGATCGCGGTCACTTCCAGCATGATGAGCAAGGTGATGGGCGAGGGCGCCGAATCGGTTACCGACATCGTCAGCCAGACCACGCGCGGCGTGATGTACGGCCTGCTCGGCACGGCCCTGGCCCAGGCCCTGGTGGCGGCAATCGGTTTTGCGATTGCCGGCGTGCCGGCGGTGCCGCTGCTGTCGGTGATGATCTTCGTGACCTCGCTGGTGCCCTTCGGCCCGCCCTTGATCTGGGGCGGCGCGGCGCTCTGGCTGTTCTCGCAGGGCAGCACCGGCTGGGGCATCTTCATGGTGATCTGGGGGACCTTCCTGATCAGCGGCGTCGACAACGTCGTGCGCCCGATGCTGATCAGCCGCGGCACCAGCCTGCCGTTTTTGCTGACGCTGCTCGGCGTGCTGGGTGGCGTGATCGCCTTCGGCGTGGTGGGGATGTTCATCGGGCCGGTGCTGCTGGCCGTGGGCTACTCCTTGATGAGCGAGTGGACCGGCACGCGCGACCCGATCGTCAAGCAGAAGGGCGACCTGGCGTGACCGGTTGAGGCGTGATTTACGCCCGCGGTGCCGCCAACAACACGCGCAACTTGTCGAAATCGATCGGCTTAGTGAGATGGTGATCGAATCCCGCCGCGAACGCCAGCTGCTTGTCCGATTCCTGGCCCCAGCCGGTGGCGGCAATCAGCAGCAGGTCGGCCCCGCCTGGCAGCAGGCGCACGCGGCGCGCCAGTTCGTAGCCGTTCATGTCGGGCAGGCCGATGTCGAACAGGGCCACCTGGGGCGTGAAGTCGGCGAGCGTGTCCAGCGCCGCCTGCGCGCTATGCACGGCGCGCGCCGTGCAGCCATACAGTTCCATGACCATGACCAGGGTCGCGGCGGCGTCTTCGTTGTCGTCGACGATCAGGACCCGGCGCGCGTCCAGCGGCGCGGCGGCCGATGGCGCGGCCGGCGTGTCGACCGGGGCGCTGGCCAGCGGCAGCCGTACCGTGAAGACGCTGCCCAGGCCCTCGCCCGCGCTGTCGGCCGCGATACTGCCGCCGTGCAGCGCGAGGATGCCGCGCACCAGCGCCAGGCCGATGCCCAGGCCGCCATTCGAGCGGTCCAGCGCCGGCTTCAATTGCGAGAACATGCCGAACACGCTGTCGAGCGCGTGCGGCGGGATGCCGATGCCGTTGTCGCGCACTTCGATCACTGCCTGTCCATCCTCCTGCCAGCAGCGCAGTGCGATCGCGCCGCCGTCGGGCGTGTACTTGGCCGCGTTGGTGAGCAGGTTGACGACCACCTGGGTCATGCGGGTGACGTCGGCGTCGACGATGGCATCGGGGGCGGGCAGGGTGACGCTCAGGGTGTGGCGCGCCGCCGTCATCTGGGGCGCCGCGTCGTGCGCCGCGCTTTGCAGGATGGCGGCCAGTCCGACCGGGGTGCGGCGCAGCTCCATGCGGTTCTGGGTGATGCGCGAGATGTCCATCAGGTCGTCGACCAGGTGGGTCAGGTGGTGCAGCTGGCGGTCGAACACCGCCAGCAGGCGCGCCGGCGGCGGGCCGTCGGCGCGGCCCAGCTTGAGCACTTCGAGCGCGCTGCGCATCGGCGCCAGCGGGTTGCGCAGCTCGTGCGACAGCGTCGCCAGGAATTCGTCCTTGCGGCGGTCGGCATCGGACAGCGCGTCGTTCAGCGCGCGCAGCTGCTGCTCCGCTTCGAGCTGGGCCGACAAGGCGCGTTCGGCCTCTTTTCGCGCCGCCAGCAGTTCGCGTTCGTAGGAGCGGCGGTCCTTGGCGACGAACAGCGCCCATTCGTCGAGCACCCGGTCGCCGTGACGGCGGCGCGCGATATTGGCCAGCATCGGCACACGCTGCTGCTGGCGGTCGAACAACTCGACCTGCAGCTCGGCGACCGAGCCCTGCATCTGCAAGATAGGCTCGCAATGGGTCTGGTGGAACAGGCGCGCCCCGAGCGGCAGGCGGTCGTGGATCCGGACCTGGCCCACCAGCTCGTGCGCCTCGACGCCGAGCCAGGCGCACAAGGTCGCGTTGACCCGCAGGATCAGTCCCCGCGAATCGGTGACGAGCAGGCCGCAGCCGGCATGCTCGTACAAGCGATCGAGCGCGGGAAGCGCATCGGCTGTCATTGCAGGTAGGTGGCGAGGAAATCGTCGATCGCGCGCGAACTGGCGCACGGAGCACTCATGTGCGGGCAGTGGCCGATGTTCTCGATCACGTGCAAGGCGCTGCGCTGCAAGTGGCGCTGCAGGTAGTTGCCGACGGCGAGCGGTGCGATCAGGTCGTCGCTGCACTGCAGGACCAGCGCCGGGGTGGCCGAGTGCGGCACGTCGGCGCGGTGGTCCGACAGGAAGGTGACCTTGGCGAAGTGGCGCGCGATCTCGGGATCGTTGCGGCAGAAGCTGCTGGTGAGTTCTTCGGCCAGCTGCGGCTGGTCGGGCGCGCCCATGATGGCCGGCGCCAGGTTGCTCGACCAGCCCAGGTAGTTCGAGTCCATGGTGTCGAGCAGCTCGTCGATGTCGCTGCGGTCGAAGCCGCCGACATAGTCGCCGTCGTTGATGTAGCAGGGCGAGGGGCCGATCATGACCTGGGCCGCGAAGCGCTGCGGCGCCTGGATCGTCGCCAGCAGGCCGATCATGGCGCTGACCGAATGGCCGACGAAGATCACCGGTCCCTCGGTGCAGGTCTCGACGATTTCCAGCAGGTCGGCGGCGTGGCCGTGCAGGCTGCCGTATTTGACGCGGTCATAGGCGGCCAGTTCGGAGCCGCCGCTGCCCATCAGGTCGTACTTGAGAACGCGGAAGCGCTCTTCGAAGGCGGGCGCCATCAGGCGCCACATGTCCTGGTCGCAGCCGAAGCCATGCGCGAAGACCATCGTTGCAGCGCCGCGCCCGGTGATGGACACATTATGACGCGTATGTACGGGCGTGCTGTTTTCCACGATGAGAGGGGCCGCGCTGTTATAAACAAATCATTATAGCGCGCTGCCGCGGCATCGCTTAGCCGTTGTCGTCTTCGTCCTCGCCGCGCTCCAGGCGCGGAATCACCTTGACCAGGAGGATGCGCGGGCCGTTGGTCTTTTTCACGACCACGTCGAATTTCGGGAACTCGATGCGCTGGCCCTGTTTCGGGATATCGCCCAGTTTTTCCATCAACAGGCCGCCGACCGATTCGACATCGTCCAGGCCCATTTCTTCGTTGTCGATATCGATGCCGAGCAGGCGTTCGAGCGAATAGATCGGCAGCGAGGCCTTGCCGATATAGGTGCCGTCCGATTGCGGCAGCCAGTCGTTTTCGTTCATCCGGAATTCGTCGCGGATTTCGCCGACCATCGCGCCGAGCAGGTTGTCGAGCGTGATGAAGCCGACCGGGCGCTTGCCCTTTTCGCCGATCAGGGCGAAGTGCGGCGCGCCGGTGCGAAAACGCCGGAAGATATCCTGCGCCGGGGTTCGCGCCGAAATCGTCTCGACCGGACGCAGGAATTGGGTCAGGTCGCTGATGTCCTTGCCGGCCTGCTGGGCGAAGAACAGGTCTTTCAGGTGGATCACGCCGAGCACTTCCTCGCCTTCCTCGTCAAAATACGGATAGCGCGAGAAACGGTTGCGGCGCACCGTATCGAGGTTTTCCTCGATCGACAAATCTTCGTGCAGCGCGATCACTTCATTAATCGGGCGCATCAGGTCGGACACGGCCATTTCGGAAAACTCGAGCGACTGCGCCAGGATGTGGCGCTCGTCGTGGGTGAATTTTTCCTTGCCGGTGCTGGTATTGGTGCGCAGGATCAGTTTTAGTTCGTCGGTCGAATAATGGGTGTCATGGCTGCCGCTGCCGGCCAGGCCCGCCACGCGCAGCACGGTATTCGCGCTCGCGTTCAGTACCCAGATCGCCGGATACATGGCCCAGTAAAAGCCGTACAGGGGCAGGGCGGTCCACAGGGCGACCACTTCGGGAATCCGGATCGCGAGCGATTTCGGGGCCAGTTCGCCGACCACGATGTGGAGGAAGGAGATGACGCTGAAGGCGACGACGAAGGAAACGCCGTGGATGATTTGCGGGGAGGTCACGCCGACCCAGCCGAAGACCGGTTCGAGCAGGCTGGCAAAGGCCGGCTCGCCGACCCAGCCCAGGCCCAGCGACGCGAGGGTGATGCCGAGCTGGCAGGCGGACAGGTAAGCGTCGAGCTTGTCGTGGACCTTGGCCAGGATGCGCCCGCGCATGCCCGCGGTCTTGGCGATGGCGCGCACGCGGGTTTTGCGCAAGGTAACGATACCGAATTCGGCCGCCACGAAGAAGCCGTTCAGGACGACCAGCAGGATCGCCAGAACGACAAAAAGAATATTTTCCATATAAAGGATGAGTTGATAAAGGGCAAAGCCATGACCATTGTACAAGCTTACCCGGAATCAACCGCCACCCAGGATTCCATGTTGCGCTGCCGACAAGATCGCCTCGACTGCCGGATGCACGATTTTGCGCTCGTTCGAGATCGCATAAAACTGCTCGCGCACCTGGGGCACCCGGCCCACCAGCACCGCCTGCAACTGTTCCAGCAAGTCGCCGGCCAGGGCCGCCGGGGCGAAGAACAGGCCCAGGCCACGGCGGCCGAAGGTATTCAACAAGGCGTTGTCCTCGAACTCGCCGACCACGTCGGGATGCACGCCCTGCAACTCGAACCATTCGTCAATCTTGCCGCGTAGCGCATTATTCCTTGTCGGCAGCAGGAAAGGCGCGCCGGTCAGCCGGGAGGGGAAATCCTGCGCATACTTGTCGGCAAGCTCGGCCGTACCGACCACCGTCATCTCGCTTTCGAACAGCATGTGGCTGAACACGCGCAAGGTGCTGCCCGAGGGCAGGGCGCGGTCGGTCAGCACCAGGTCGAGCTTGTGCAGGGCAAGGTCGGCCAGCAGCGCCTCGTACTGGTCTTCCGAACAGACCAGCCGTACCGGCGTGGCGAGGCGCGTGGTAGCCTCCAGCAGGCGGTAGGCTGTCAGTTTTGGCAAGGAATCGGAAATGCCGACCGACAGGCGGGTGCGCAAGGTGGACGTCTGGTCGAGCGCGTCCTGCATCTGCTCGCCCAGCAGAAAAATCTGGTCGGCATAGGTGAGCGCCAGGCGCCCCGCTTCGCTCAGCACCAGGCGCCGCCCCTGCTGGGTGAACAGCGACTTGCCGACCGACTGCTCGAGCAGGGTGATCTGGCTGCTGACGGTCTGCACGGCAAGACCCAGGCGCTCGGCGGCGCGCGTGATGCTGCCCTCCTTGGCAACCACCCAGAAGTAGTACAGGTGACGGAAATTGGTGCCGGCGTTTTTCATCTCTTCTATTTTTCGAAGTAATCCTTCGATTATCTTCGCTTTTTCAATGTGCTGCCAGCCTTTACACTGCGTTCCATCAATTCAACATTGAAGGGGAAATAATATGAACAACCTTTTTACTGAAAGGAATCAGCATGAAGCACTTTAGAGGCTCATTCATCGTTACGATCATCTGCCTGGCGTTGGCGGCCTGGTGGGGTTATTCCCATGGCGGCCTGTCCGGCGCGCTGACGGCGGTCGGTATCGCCACCATCCTGTCGGTGATGGAAGTGTCGCTGTCCTTCGATAACGCCGTGGTCAACGCCTCGGTCCTGAAGGGCTGGAACGAATTCTGGCTCAAGCTGTTCCTGGGCCTGGGCATGATCATCGCCGTGTTCGGCATGCGCCTGGTCTTCCCGATCGTCATCGTCGCCGTGGCGGCCGACCTCGGCATGACCGACGTCTGGAACCTGGCGATCAACGATCCGAAGTCGTTCTCCGGTCACCTGACGGCGCACCATGCTGAAGTCGCTGCCTTCGGCGGCATGTTCCTGATGCTGGTTTTCCTGAACTTCCTGCTTGATGAAGAGAAGGAAACCCACTGGCTGGGCAACTTCGAGAAGAAGCTCGGTTCGTTCGGCAAGGTGTCGTCGATCTCGGTCATGCTCTCGCTTGCGGCCCTGCTGTTCGCTTCGACCTTCGTCGACGCCGGCCAGCGCCTGATCGTCCTGGTCGCCGGTATCTACGGCATCCTGGTCTACGTCGGCGTGGACATGATCAGCAGCCTGCTGGAAAAGAGCGAGTCGGATGCCAACAGCAATGTCGGCGACATGGTCAAGACCGGCGGTATCGGCGGCTTCCTGTACCTCGAAGTGCTCGATGCATCGTTCTCCTTCGACGGTGTGATCGGCGCCTTTGCGATCACCAGCGACGTCGTGATCATCATGCTGGGCCTGGCCATTGGCGCGATGTTCGTGCGTTCGATGACGGTCTACCTGGTCAAGAAGGGTACGCTCGACGAGTTCGTGTACCTGGAGCACGGCGCCCACTACGCCATCGGTATCCTGGCCGTGATCATGCTGGCCAGTATGAAGTTCCATGTGCCTGAGCTGGTGACCGGCTTGACGGGTGTGGCATTCATCGCCGCCTCGCTGTGGTCGTCGATTCAGCACAAGAAGAAGCATGCCGCGCTCGAGACGAATGAAGGTGTCAAAGAGCTGGCATAAGACAGATTCCGCGCAGCGCCACAAGGCTGCGCACAACGAACCGCACGGCGAACGGCAGAACACCAGTTCGCTGAGCGTGGTACCCCGGTGTTCACAAAAGTAGTATTTACTCAGGAGATACACATCATGGCAATCAGTCTGCAAAAAGGCGGCAACGTCAATCTGTCGAAAGAAGCACCCGGCCTCACCAACCTGAAGGTCGGCCTCGGCTGGGACACGCGCGCCACCGACGGCGCCGCCTTCGACCTCGACGGTGCGGTCTTCATGCTGAACGCGTCCGGCAAGGTCCGTTCGGATGCCGACTTCATCTTCTACAACAACCTGAAGTCGGCCGACGGCTCGGTCGTCCACTCGGGCGACAACAAGACCGGCGAAGGCGCGGGCGACGACGAAAGCGTCTCGGTCGATCTCACGAAGGTCCCGGCCGATGTCGACAAGATCGTGCTGGCCGTCACCATCCACGACGCCGAGACCCGCCGCCAGAACTTCGGCATGGTCGGCAAGGCCTTTATCCGCTGCATCAACGCCAACGGCGACGCGGAAATTGCCCGCTACGACCTGTCGGAAGACGGCTCGACCGAAGCGGCAATGATCTTCGGCGAGGTGTATCGTAATGGCGCCGACTGGAAATTCCGCGCCATTGGCCAGGGCTTCCAGGGCGGCCTGGGGCCACTCGCCAAGAACTATGGCGTCGCCGTCTAATTAATAAACCTGAAGGAAGCCAAATGCCAACTTTTACCGTGACCGGGGATGTCGATCCCTTCCTGCATGTGTCGATGCGACAGGGCGAAACCATCTATTGCGAATCCGACGCGATGGTGATGATGGAATCGACCCTCGACCTCAAAGGCAAGATGCGCGGTGGTCTCGGCAGCGCGCTGATGCGCACCTTCGCCAACGGCGAGTCCTTCTTCCAGCAGCACATCGAAGCGACCCGCGGGAGTGGCGACTGCCTGCTCTCGCCGACGCTCCCGGGTGCGATGCAGATCGTCGACGTCGGCCCGAACAACTACATCCTCAGCGACGGCGCCTTTGTCGCGGCGTCCTCGGGCGTGAACCTGAGCGTGCGTACCCAGAACATCGGCAACGCGCTCTTCGCCAACAGCGGCGGCTTCTTCGTCACCGAAACCGGTGGCCAGGGGCAGGTGGTGGTGTCGGGCTTCGGATCGATGTCGATGCTGGACGTCGAGCCGGGCAAGGACGCGATCATCGACAATTCGCACGTCGTGTGCTGGGACAGCACGCTGCGCTACGAGATTTCGATCACGACCGGCACCGGCGGCGGCTTTCTGGGTAACCTGATCAACAGTCAAACCAGCGGCGAAGGCATGGTCCTGCGCTTTTCGGGCAAAGGCAAGGTCTACGTCTGTTCGCGTAACCGCACCGCCTTCAAAGCCTGGATGCAAACGCCCGGTAAATAAATCATCAAGGAGAATACGCAATGACAGTCAATCTGCAAAAAGGCCAGAAAATCTCGCTCTCGAAAGAGGGCGGCGGCGCACTTACCCGTGTCACGATGGGCCTGGGCTGGGACGCGATCAAATCGAAGGGCTTTCTCGGCTTTGGCGCCAAAACCGAAAGCGTCGACCTCGACGCCTCGGTCGTCATGTTCGATGAATCGAACCGTCCGGTCGACACGGTCTGGTTCCGCCAGCTCAAAAGCAAGGACGGCAGCATCGTCCACACCGGCGACAACCGCACCGGCGCCGGCGACGGCGACGACGAGCAGATCAACGTCGACCTCTCGAACGTGCCTGCCAACGTCAAGTCGCTGGTGTTCACCGTGAACAGCTTCACGGGCCAGAACTTCTCGCAAGTGCAAAACGCCTACTGCCGCCTGCTCGACGCCACCGGCAACAAGGAAGTGGCGCGCTACGACCTGTCGGTGCAGGGCGCCCACACGGCCCAGGTGATGGCCAAGCTGTATCGCCACAATGGCGAGTGGAAGATGCATGCGATTGGCGAAAACGCCAGCGGACGCACGTTCGATGATTTGATGCCGGCGATTACGCCGCATTTGTAATCGACTGCGTGTAGGTGTTGGATCAAGCCGGGGATGCGTCCCCGGCTTTTTTTTTAAACCCAGTCCTGGCGTAGTCCGCCTGCCTCTGGCTCAGGCGGCCTGTGGGGCTTCCCATTGCGTCACGTGAACCCGGTTGCGGCCACTGCGTTTGGCAGCGTACATCAGTTCGTCGGCGTGCGCGATCAGGGCATGGCTGGCAATGCCCGGCAGCGTGGCCGACAGGCGCGCGCTGACCACGCCGAAACTTGCCGTGGCTTCAATCTGGATCTCGCCGTGCCGGCTGCTGGCTTGGGCAAGGCGGGTACGCATGCGCTCGGCGAGGGCATGGGCGTCCGCCAGGGCGGTGTCGGGCAGGATCAGCAGGAATTCCTCGCCGCCGTAGCGCACCACCGTATCGATCCCTTCGCGCGTCATCGACAGCAACAAGCGTGCGAAATCCTGCAACAGCGTATCCCCGGCCTGGTGGCCGTGGGTATCGTTGATCGCCTTGAAACCGTCCAGGTCGCACATCATGATCGTCAGCGTGGCGCCGCGCTGGCGGGCGCCGTCGATTTCACGTTCGAGCAGGCCGGCGTTCAGGTGGCGCCGGTTGAAGGCACCGGTCAGGGGATCGCGTACAGACTGATCGATCAGGATCTGCTGGGTCCAGTATTGCCGGCGCGACGCATAGGCGTCGCGGCGCGCGGCAGCGGCGCCGAACAGGTTCGCAAGCAGCAGGAGCATCGTCATGGTCGCCAGGTGGCGCGGGCTGAGCGTGCCGAACGCATACACGAGCGCCAGGAAGCCGACGCTCGCGCCCACGGCAACGATGGTGGCGTTGACCAGGCGGTTTGGAATGAACAGGTACACGATGATCAGCATGATGGCCATCGACATGCCGTGCAGTAGCACCTCGCCGCGCGAATACGCGACCAGCAAGAACATGAGCATCGCAAGGCTGGTAAACACCGTGGCCGCGCGATAGGCGACGCGTCCCGGTTCGGCGCTGCGCCGGGTCAGCACGATGGCTGCGAAGGCCACCAGCGCGATCGCCAGGCGCCCCATGAATAAAGTCAGTGTCTGGCCGCTGTTGCCGAGATGGGCCACATCCGCCAGCGCGAATGCCAGGAAAAAGACGCCGCAAAACGAGAGCGAACGGGTCAACTCATGCGCGATGACACTGCCCTGGTCATGCAGGAAGGCCGATTCGATACTCGCGGATGTAAATTCACCGGTCCATCGCGAGATGGAAGCGGAAGACTGCGGCTGGGACATGGAAAGAGGCTTGGACCGGGGAGGGACTGACTCTACCGATTTATTGAATTGCCGTAAAGAATTGAAATGAATTCGTTGCAAGAGTTGTGACAATGATGCATCAGTTCGCCTTTCCTGCACGGTTAGTCGATAAAGACTTCCTCGGCCGAGAATTTTTCGACATATTAGGCCAATAGCGAACCCTTGGCTTGCTACCCCCCTGTGCCAATATAACTTGAGACACCTACCCGATTAATTTAGAGTACAACGGTAGGTCCCAAACATGCACAGCCGAAAGCATCAAATTAGCACATCAGCAGCCCCAGAAAAAGCAGTCGATCC
>Ga0213836_100210_pt1 | contig 54569 bp, 39 predicted proteins | sample SWPATP03_FD_160578 | JGI IMG/M metagenome (GOLD analysis project Ga0213836, IMG submission 160578) | Coastal seawater microbial communities from Marineland, Florida, United States - SWPA TP0 #3 | ecosystem: Environmental > Aquatic > Marine > Coastal | place: USA: Florida | collected 2016-08-05
ATCTCAATCACCACCAGACCATGGAAAACTGACGCACCAAAGTAGGGTGCGTCAGACCCAGATTATCTCAATCACCACCAGACCATGGAAAACTGACGCACCAAAGTAGGGTGCGTCAGACCCAGATTATCTCAATCACCACCAGACCATGGAAAACTGACGCACCAAAGTAGGGTGCGTCAGACCCAGATAATCGGAATCATCACCAGAGTATCTACAACTGACGCACCAAAGTAGGGTGCGTCAGACCCAGATTATCGGAATCATCACCAGACCATGGAAAACTGACGCACCAAAGTAGGGTGCGTCAGACCCAGATAATCGGAATCATCACCAGACCATGGAAAACTGACGCACCAAAGTAGGGTGCGTCAGACCCAGATTATCTCAATCACCACCAGAGTATCTACAACTGACGCACCAAAGTAGGGTGCGTCAGACCCAGATTATCGGAATCATCACCAGACCATGGAAAACTGACGCACCAGAGTAGGGTGCGTCAGACCCAGATAATCGGAATCATCACCAGACCATGGAAAACTGACGCACCGGAGCCATATCTGAGCCACTGCAATCAACCCAATCTGATATTAATATTGTGTTGATAGCAGTGAAGAACTCGTTAAAAATATGGATTCAGAAAATGTGGTTTTTCGTATTTCCCCAATTGTGCGAATAACCTTGCTAAGTTTGTATGGTGCGTTGATGATTCCTCTCCCATTCCTAGCTATCGTCGCCGATACACCCATTTCTCCCCAACTATTATGGGGAGGTATTATTTTAGGGGGTGTGGCTGTCTACGGGGCGCTGAGTGAGCGAGTAGTGGTGAACGATCGCACTATTGAAGTAACCTATCCGGCGTGGGTGCGACTGTTTTGGCGGCGGGGTTGGTGTTTAAATTGGTCACAGGTGCGATCGCTACGTCCGAGAACCACCGGACAAGGCGGATTAGTTTATTATTTCCTCAGTGAGTCCGGGGAAGGTTATTTGCTACCCATGCGAATTGCTGGCTTTGGGAAGTTAGTGGCGATCGTGCAACAAAAAACCGGAATTGATACTACTGACGTGCGGCCTTTATCTCAGCCCTGGATGTATTTAATTCTGTTCTGTTGCACTCTCCTGTTAATCCTAGTCGATATTTGGACAATTGCCAACGTCTTTAACGCTTAGGTTAAATTCTCACCTTCCCCAAGGCTGATCAGATGTATGATCAGATTATCCCCCATGCCAATATTGTCGGGTGGGAGTGTTGGATACTGAACAGAGAGAGAGCGCAATTTGATGGCATACTGGCTATTCCAAGGTAATCCCAAATATTATCGGGTGCTTGATGGTATCCGTGATTTCCAGCAAATGCCCTGGTTAGTCACCCGCTACCGTAAAGATATCAGCGTCGGTGATGGTGTATTAATTTGGAAAGCCGGAAGCGCCGCCGGAGTATATGCCATTGCGGAAGTGATTGCACCCGCAGAGCCCCTCAAAGACATTCCCGATCGCAACTACTGGATTGATAAAACTCGCTTAGGTTATAAACCCTGCGCCCAAATCAAATTCACTACCAAGCTCTTAGATAACCCCCTACTGCGGTCCGACTGTAAACAAGATCCCATCCTCCAAACCCTGTTAGTAATTCGTGCCCCCAACAGTACCAATTTTAAAGTTACAGATGAACAATGGCGGCGAGTCCATGAGTTAACCGGTGGAAATTGATGTTAAAACTTCAGCAGGTCTCTGTCAAATCTCCCATTATCCTTAAACCCCTCTTGCTGGATATTTCTACCTGTGTTCAACCAGGCGATCGCATTGCTTTAATGGGAGTTTCTGGGTCGGGGAAAAGTCTGTTGTTGCGATTAATTAATGGGTTAATCTCTCCCTGTAGTGGTTCTCTGTATTTCGGGGATACTAATTATCAAAATATTGACCCGGTTTCCTTACGCCAAAAAATCACCTTGGTTTTACCGGAAACTAGACTTTTGGGGATGACCGTTTATGAAGCGATCGCTTACCCCTTACGGTTGCGAAAAATCCCTAAAGATGAAATCACAACACGGGTTAATCTCTGGTTAGAAAGGTTAGCAATTCCCCCCGATATTCTACCCCTAACCGACGTGCAACTTTCCAGCCGACAGCAACAATGGATATCTCTGGCTAGGGGTTTAGTTATTCAACCGGATATCCTACTATTAGATGAACCGACGGCTAACCTTAACCCACAACAGCAACAGTCTTTGGCACAAATTTTAACCGATTTTTATCGGGGTGAAAATATGGCGATCGTCGCTACCCATGACACTGATTTTGCGAGTCAGTTCGCCACTAGGGTTTGGTATCTTCACGGCGGAGAGTTAGTTGATGACCTGCCAGTAGAACAAGTCAATTGGGCTCAATTTACTGAGGTTTTACACTCTCAAAAAACCGCAGTTGCTCAAGAGTGGGATAATCTCTAATCAGCAATTATTCCCCCAAATATGTCTGGTCCGAAAATCCCCAAATCGCATAAGTTTTGCTAATTCATCCCGCCAGATAAATTTAATCTTCCAAAGATTGTTAAGAATTATTACAATTTTATCGCGAATAGCTGTCAAAAAGTTGACGAGATTATGGGGGTTGTGCTACCATCAAATAAATCGCACCCAAGGGGTTACTATGTCTACTTGCAAAAATACAGGCTAAAACCCCGATTCTGTCGCGAAAAAAGTTATTCTCCCAGCACAAATAAAAAATCACGATGCACGAGTTTTTGGTGGAGAGGCGATCGCCTTTTTTTACCCCCCTTGACAAAAACGACATTTTGTGCATAGCCCCTCCTGAGACGGTAGTGGGAGGCTAAAATACTGCTAACTGGTGCTTTAAGTAGATAAATATATGGATGCTGGATGCGATCGTCTATAAATGGTCCTTTTGGTTAACCTAGATACTCCACCATCAAACAGCCCAGCCCTTCTTGAGGGGTGTTGGGGGAACCATTCAGCTCCCATGAGAGCCAAAACCGCTATATAATCTCAATCTCACCTTTTTCTGACAGCGTCCAATCTGAAGCATTAGTTTTAATCAGTTTAGCCGGTCTAATCAGATTAAACTTCAACGGATTACTCCGAGGATTACCACGACAATCAAACAAATCCTTGCCCGAACTATCGTACACAGCCTTCTCCATGCTTTGACTATATTTTGGAAATAGCCAAAACTCCGAACTATTTCCTGTAGTCGCAACAGCTTGGTATGAACCTTTGGTAGCGGCATTCAAAATTAGTGGTTGCGCGGTATTGCTCCGGCGCTTATTGTACATTTCGTCCGGTTCATCAACTGCTACTATGGATACATTATGAGACCAAGAATAGTTATCATTATAGTCATTAACAATCTTTTGTATTTCAGGTGGCAATTGGTTTTTAATGGGCTGATTTTGCTCATAAGTAGCCGGTGGATTTAGTAACATTTCGATTTCAGACTTAAGTTTTCTTTTGTCAGATTCGAGCGTTTCTTTATCGGCTTTTAACGTAAAAATTTCATTCATTAATTTTTTTTGTTCAGAGGCGTCTTTTTCTCGTTCTTGCTCTAAACTTTGAACCTCCTGCTGCAAATTTTGTATTGTAGTTGTCTGCAATTGAGTATAATCACTATTTTGCCGAGCCAAATCCTCGACCTGCTTTTGTAGATCTTGATTAGAATTAGATAAATTAGTGACTTGATCATTTAATGCTTGATTTTGATGTTCTAGGGCTGCAAGTTTTCCTTCATAACTGTCTATCAACTGTGGCGATACTCCCCCTAAATTTTGGCTATATCCGGGAGTCTGATTTGCAGTCTCCGCAATACTATCCAAGGTTTGTTTTAACTCTTCCAGATATTGGATAATTTGAGTCGAACTAGGATAGTTTTGAAAATATCCTGGAAGTAACTGTGACAATGAATTGTTAATTGAAGATTGAATATCATGAAGTGAAAATGAAGCACTATCCCCTTTATTATAAAGATCCAATACATTGTCATTGATAATTTTTAAATCTCGTGATGAATTTGAAACCACTTCATTGAGCGTATTTTCAAGAGAGGCTAGGCGCTGGGTAATCTTTGTATATTCATTAGGAGGACGTGAGCTTGGTTTCTGTAGAGATTGAGGAGGTTGTCCATTTTGGGTCTGAGGCTGTCTTCTTTGTGAACGGATTAAATTAGGCTTGTATAAATAGATGAGTATAAAAATTATAACTATAGTAACTACTATTATAATTATAGTGACTACTATAGTAGCCAAAATTTGCGGTACAGAATTATTGGAGTTGGTATGTTGCGATGGGGTTGGTTGAACTTGCTGAGATGCCGGATTCGTTTCTGAGGAAGAAGGTGACTGAGTTAATTGTTGGTTGGCGGACTGTCGGATTAGACCCAACTCCCTGTTGATGTTCGATAAAGATTCTGTCAATGAATTTATATCGGCAACTCCTAGGGTGGGATTTAATCCACCATTTAAGCTATCAGTTGGTGTCAATATGCCATCAATTGTATCGATGTCTTTTTTTATGATGTTCCTAGAAATTTGACTAATATTCAACAGTTGATTATCAGTCTCCCACCTCTCCCACCTCTCTTTAAACTCCGACCACTGATTTGGAAAATCTGCCGGAATAGGGTTAATATCATTCCCCTGAATACCCCTATTATCCATCTCATAGCTACGAGCTTTGAGACTTGATTCAAGATTCTGAATTTTCTGGGTTAGCTCCTCCAAATCGTTCAAAGGGACTGAAGGAGCGTTTGCGTTTTCTGTAGCAGGAGAGGTGGCGGGTAGTTGGCTGCTACCCGTGTCGGGCGGTTGTGATGTACAGCCACCCAGAAGGCTGACAGATAACACCGCCACGGAAAGTGTCTTCAAAAGAAGTTTCTGATTGTTCATGGGTTGGATTTACTTGATGTTTTCGAGTAAAGCTTTCAGTTCCAAAATAAACGGGGGTTCCTTGCGAATATCATTGACATTACCTGTCATATTCAGCAACTTGTCATCAAGGGTTGTATTTGTATCACGCAGCAGCCTTTCCCGTCTTCTTTCATCTCTATATGCTTCTAGGGGCTTAATGCTTTGAATTTTCAAATCAGTTAATGCCTTATGAAACTCATCGAGAAAATTTTCTAAGTAATTCAGTTTAGCAACCTTAAATGTATTGACCTCCTCCGGAAGTTGTAGGCGATCGCTCCACGAAATTTCTTCTCCATTGACCAGACAATCTTCCCCAGCAAATGGCTCTTCATCTTCTTCTTCAAGCCCCGTTAGCCCTGTTGCGTTTTGATCTAACACCAAACCACAAGCCACTTCTGCCTTGGGTTGACTGCTCAAAAACGTTCTTTCTCCTCTGTCGGGGAAACCCGATCCTTTACTTAACATTCGGCTGAATAAACGATGAGCATCGCAGTCTGAATCAAACAGCCCCCCAGGTGAAAGCCAGTGGAAAATACGGCAACCATTGCCCCCAATATAAACGGGTGTATTATCTTGGCGATCGTATTTTCCTTCTAAGTGCAGAGCTTGTAAAATGGAGCCGACATAGTAATACAACCCAGAAATCCCGATCGCCGTTCTCTGCAAGATGTATTGCAAGTCCGGATCATCATCTATCAAACCGCGCTGCTTCCTCAGCCATTCTTCCCCTTTCTCAGACAGAACCGCATTCAACTTGGCATAAAAGGCTTCTTCTTTATTTCCACTAGCCAGGCTGTCAATATTAATCTTAAATTGCTGCTGGACAAATCGGGGTTTCTGTTTGAAAAATTGGGAGAAGAGCAAATTCCCCGCCAACAAAACAGAGCATTGGTGAATGAGTTTACGCCTCACCCAAATCGAGATATCAGAACTGCCTCCCCCCATGTCAATGCAGGTGGTATAAAGCAAATTTTGTCCTTCCTCAGCATAAAAGTATTGGGCTAAGGCAACACTTTCGGAGCGGTAATATATTCTTGGATTCGGATCTAATGGCGCAAATTGGAGTCCGGTTTGGTTGGGTAAATCTTCAATGATTCTTTGCCAGTTGGTTCTATATTGGCTTTTATCGTTAGGAGAAAACGAAGAGGGGTAGGAAAACGTCCATTTGAGGATTCTCACCTGATTCTTGGTTGCTTCGGCAGCGATCACCAAAGCTAAATCTTCCAAAAATCGTTGGTTGTCGTCGTTGTTGCCTCGTTTCCACTTAAGGTCTGTTTTAATGTCATCATGCTCGGGATTAAACATATCCAGATTTTGGGATTCTGGAATATATATCCGACCATCAAAAATTCGTTCTTGTTCTCCTCTCGTTCCCAGGGTGGTGAGTACCGTTGCCAGGGGAAATTTTTGGGGAACAGGAGAGAAGAAATATTGATAAAGTAAACTCGAACGCTTCCCGCCCATGATTGCTGTCACTTGCAGATTTAAGGGCGATAGTTCCAGAGGTCTTGCTGTATTGTTGATGCTATAGTAAACGTTAGTGAATGAAGTGCCAAAATCGATGCCAACAGTCCAGGTTTTATTGGGGTTTCCGTCGGGGATTCTTGGTGGCGTTTGCAGGAGAATAACCCCCAAAGTTAAGTCGGGATACTCTTCAGATTGGCAGGTCACAAATCCGGGAAAATTTGGCAGTCGGCTCAGTTGAAAGTCATCGATAACGGGGGGATGTACTGCCTCTACATTCGGAAACTGTACTCGGAAAGTTTTTTCAGTTTCAACTTTCTTAAAGTAGTAAAAGGCATAATACTCTCGCCATCCGGTGGCTTGGAAATTTGGCCAAACTTCCAGGACAGGAACCTCGTTTAAGGCATGATCTTCGATAATGGGATACTCTCGCTCAATGCGATACTCTCCCTCAGACAAGGGCAGAGTGAGGCTGACTTGTACTCCCGGTGTCGTTCCAATTTGAGTGGGTTTCAGTTCAATTTTGCTAATTAGTTCCTCTGGGGTAAAGTAGTTGAGGAGTTGGGGATTGATGGGAAGGAGGGGAGTGAGGTGATGTTCGTTGTTCTCCGAATCTAAATAGGTGACATTTTCATATCCCTGGGGCATTAGTCCGCCGGGTAATTGATTGGCTTCTTCGATAAAATAGAAGTCTTTTAAAAAGATGTCGGCGACGCAGAGATAATCTTCATTGGCTTTAAGCTTTCTTTTAAACTCCTCTAGGTTGAAGTTGACCAAACTGGTGTCGTAGATCCAGATATCTTTCTGTTTTTTATGAATCCATTGATCGAGCAGGGTTTGGCGATCGGGAATAATATATAGAGCTTTTTGACCAATATTCATTCGGGGCATCAACTGGACGCTAGAAGGCATGGCTTTCTCCCCAATCGGGGTATTGAATGCTCCTAATGGTCCTCCGTAAATGGGAACACCAAAATAATTAGCTTTTTTAGAGGGTCTGAGGCGTTGACCGGCTGGCGCGCTTCCCAGGGCTGTTTCTAATTCGGTTTGAAATTCGTTAACCAGTTCTTTGATTGTTCTGACATATCCTGATTCTCTTGAACAAGTTTCGACTTGAGCTTTCAGGTTATCCAGCCACAGCCACAGTTGTATTTTCTCGTCCTGTGTCAGGTGATCTTCTGGGGTAAGGGGCGATCGCAACTTTCCTTCCTGCCACCAAGGCAAGCCAGTCCAGTCCCCATCAGCACTCGGACATAGGAGGGTACTGGGGGAAGTCATCCCCACTGGGCGATCGTTCCATAAAAACAGAAAAATCTTTGTCCAAGGATTAGTTCGACCCGCATCTAGGGAATAAACACTCCTGTTTTGATCCGGAATCAGTTCCAGCAAAGAACTGATCAATTTATCTTGAGGATGCCCAGTCAAATCTAAAAATTTGGCGCGAAGGTCAAATCCTTGGACTTCTGCCAGAGCGATCGCCGCTAACATTCCTTTCCATTGTTCTTGAAAAGCCGAACGCAAGGGATGGGGACTGTTGTCCGTCAGCACCATTTCGACCCACAGGGGACGTGCCCAGATATCGGGAATTGAACAAACATTTCCCGTTTCTCTTCCATCTGGCAAGGCGAGGCTGTTCGCCAGGCTATCGAATGTTACATTAGTGCTACGTTGCCACTGTCCATGTCCGTCCATTCCGACAGACGCACCGGGTTTTAAGGGAGGCAGAAATAATTTGGTTGCAGATTCAGGGTTTGATACCATGATAATTCAATGATGACAACTGAATGATTTACAGATCGCGATCAATAATAATTTTATAGAGTGATTTTGCCAGACCAATTGCCCCTCTATTATTGGGCGAATCTATATCCCTAGGGTTAAGTTTCGATAAAATGTCGTTGATTTCCTTGGTTTTATCGTCTGGAACTAGGTTGGAAAAATCATTTCTTTCCATCTCCTTGAGAGAACCATTTTTATCCAAGAAAACCTCCCAGTTAAACCATTTAATCGACGGTTCGGAACGACCGATCGCACCCAACCATTGCAAGTAATTGGTACACCAATCGCTAATGGCTTTAATGTGATCTTGTTCGTCTCTCAGCTCCCTGGGTCTAAAGAATTTGAGAGACCAGGCAACTTGTTTCGGTTTGTCGCGAGCGTGTTCGAGATCCGGAGCGATCGCCGCCAGCCATGCAAAGGCGAATCGAGTCGCCGCCACCACCCGGCTTCGCACCAGATTGAATTCGGGAATATCGCTCCAAGTCAAGGCCTCCGGGTTTTCTCGACTCAGCAGCATCACCTGACGTGCTGCAGGTTTGTCTGTCACTAGAAAATCCCGCAGCGCTAACGCCCCATAAAATTCCAGAAAATGGGGAGGATTCCGCTGATCGTTCCCTCCGGGACTAAATTTTTCTACAGATGAAAACCTGGGGAGTCCGAGCATATAAACACTATCAAACTTGAGTTCAGTTTGGTTGGCATAGTACCGCAAAGCTGCCTCCGTTTGGAGAATAAAGTCCTGCGATCGCGCCAAGACCTTTTCATTTTTATAATCCTGGGTTGGATGAAATTGGAAGTAGGGGAGCAAGAGCAAGCAGCCAAATTTAATTTTTCCGAGTAAATTTTCCCCATCCGGTCCCAGCTTGTTGGCCAGCAATCGCCCCAGGGTGGGCAACCCAGCCGCCCCGGTGCCACCAAAAATCGAACCGCACAAAAACACCTTCGGTGAGTTCCCGCCTTGACTGTCTGCATTAATCTGTTGGATCAGAGCGTCCCAGTTGGCATCCTCTCTCCCTTGTTGGGTCAACTGGCTGATAATCGCCGCACCGATGGCGGGTCTGCCTTTAAATCCTTTCGTGAGGTGGAGGTCGCGTTCTTCCTTGGGGTAAAGAACATCAAACAAAAGTTTTTTCTCGTCTTCATCTTGACTGTATGGGAAGGCATCTTCGAGGGTCGCATCCGTCCGTTCAAAAACAGACCATGCTCCACCTTGAATCGGATCGATTTTTGAACTCATCCAGGGTCGGGATGGATGAACATTAAAATGTTGGTGACAGTCTTGGTAAATCTTCCGGGTGTTGTTGGTAGCGGAGGCATTGCCATTTCCCGTATCAGGATCGATTAACAAAATTTGCAAATCTTCGCTCCTCTCGTTATGGGAAAACAAACCCACTGCCGCAGCATGAATCATGGATTCAACGAGTTTGGCTCCCGTGCCACCAATGGCAATAATGTAAGCAGTCATCAGTTTAGTCTATCCTCAAAACACGGCGAATTTCAAAGGCTAACGGCACCACATGGGCTAGGGGTGAAGGAGTCGATACGGCAGTGGAAAGCCAGAACGTCAACACCATATTGAGGAGCAGAAAACCCACAAACCAGGGGAATGCCGCTGTGCTGGCTTTTCCGAATACCCAGATATTGCCGATTAGAACCAGCAGCGGCAACAACAGCACAATCCACCATTTCACCATCGCCGATTTGGTGTCCTTGGGAGCGAAATGTCGCCTCATTTGGACAGCCATCATGTACCAGATCACGCTGCCAATTAATGAGACTGACCATACAATCAGGGAGGCCCTCTCAAAGATACTCGCAACCCACCTTGTCGGATCGACATCCCATAAAGCAATAGAGCCACTCCTAAACAGCCAGCTCTGAATGGGAATTACAATAGCGCCCGCCGCTATCGCTAAAAACCAGCGCAATATTTCTAGCCCGCGACCTTCGAGATCAATCATTTTTTGGAAACTGCTTTAGCAGTAATTTGTACTGTATTTGTTGTTTGATGATATGATTTTTAAATCACCATACACAAAACCAGCTTTTTTTTTGTATATTTTGATACATTTTACAATTCTTAACACAAAACCGGGACTAGAAAAAGCGGGAGTTATTACCATGCTGAAAAAGGGATTTCAAGTGACAATGATGATTTTCTGTCTGTCTCTGGCTGCTTGTGCGCCAAAGCAGATCACCAAAGATTGCGACTTGCCGGGGATATGGGTGGAAACCGAGGAAGTCAACAGTTCGATTACCCCCATTATCCAAATTGATGGTACTCCCTCTATGCAGGGGTTTGTGACGATTCCCACCAGTCGCTATATTCGCACTCTCAGGCTGATTGATACGGTTGTCACCACAGCTTTTGCTAATTCTCAACCACCTCAATACTACCGTTTTGGCATGGCAAGAAGCCGATTCACGGATGAAAGCTCTTCCTTAAGTGCACAAAAACCGTGGTTTTATGATCGTACCCTTGAAAAATTGTTAGATGCTGATCTCGATGTGGCGATCGCACCTGTGGAAGGCAACCCTAGAGAGCAAATTTCCATTATCATAGTCGATCTGTATCAGCAAGATGGGGAAATTGCTAGAGTTCTCAATAGCTTGAGAGTCAACTATTTGGAGAAAGGACTCGCTGTCGGCATTTTAGCGGTTAAGAGTGAATTTGATGGAATCGTCTATGATATTGGACTGAACAATGAATCGGTTCAGTACCGGACGACGCAAAATCAACCGGAAGGTTTCCAGCCTTTTTATGTTTTGGTGTTGTCAACCTATGAAAATGTAGCCCATTTTTTCGATCGCATAAAAACCGCCAGTCAGAGTGAAGGTTTAAACTTTACAGATGATAAGTTTGTGATTTTTTATCCTCGCTTTTTATCGGAACCATTGAGATTAAATATCGACCCCAATCCCGGCAACTTTAATAATGTTGATGGTATTCGACGATTGCATACCATCAATGATGGCAACGTCATGGTTTCAGTAGGCGATCGCCAAACCACAGAAATTTTGATGTTGACGAATCCCAACAGCCAGGACAAGAAGATTCCCTATCAAATTCCTTATCAAGGTTTACCTTATTTACTGCCGATTAATGATATCCAAGTAGAAGTTTCCCCAAGCATCTATAACTCGGAGGATAGGAGTTTTGTTCCGTTTAATCCCAATCCCATCCAATTCCATAACTGGAATATCGACGGCAATAAATTGAATTTCGATATCAACTTTAATACCAGGGTGATGACCAGTGGAGTTTACTGGTTTACCGTAGATTTATCACCTAAAAGTCTGCAATCACCCCCTTGGTGGACTGAATGGAATCTACGGGAAAATGAACCATTCAAGGGGGGTACAACCTATAATTTATGGCCTTTTATGGAAAACTTAAAAAAGCTGAACTTAGAACTCCACCAAGATACAGGAATGGGTCGATTGTGCTACCTTCTTCACCAAAATTTTTAGGGATGCAGTTACCTATAAACAACCCAATCGCCTGATACTTTTTTAGCCAGATTAAGCATCCCCCTAAAACACTGCTAACTGGTGCTTTAAGTCACGAATGGCGGCGCTGGTGTTGCGCTGATAGGCAATTTCTAAACATCGGGCGACCACATCAGCCAGGTTCACCTCCGGGAAATATTGGCTTTGGGATTTCACCTGATACTCATCCCCTTGCAGTTGGTAAATCAACAGTTGTTGTTGACGAAATAACCACACTTCCGGGACTCGATATGGGAGATAATCCAGAATATCTGAATAGCTGGTGACATCAATTTCCAGGACTAAATCCGGCGGCGGGTCCTTGCGCCAATCAATCCGTTCCTTACCCGAAACTGCTTGCCAATGGTTAATATAAAAGCAATAGTCCGGTTCAATGGCGCTTTGTTCTGGTAGTCCCATGGTCACTGGAGTAAAGGAATCATATTCGCGCCCTGTCCAATCAAGCAACACTTTGATGATGTCTGCAATTAGGCTGGCATCTCGTCCGTGTTTGGGTAAAGGAGACATCAGCAACACTTCTCCAGAACGATACTTAATTCGGGGAATAGAACCGTCACCCCGGCTCAAGCATAATGTCTGATACTCCTGCCAGGTTCCCGGTAGCTTTACCACACTGCCTGCTGGTAGTTTAATCTCTTCGGGAGAAATGACTGCATACATGATTGAGTCCCTCAAAGGGGGGTGAACTATTGCCTTCCTATGTTAAATCTTTCCCGATACTCTGGAATTATCCCCCCAAAGATGTCTAGTCTCCCCATTACATAACTTTTGCTAATTCATACCGCCAGATAAATTTAATCTTCTCAAGATTGTTAAGAATTGTTACAATTTTATCGCGAATAGCTCTCAAAAAGTTGACGAGATTATGGGGGTTGTGCTACCATCAGATAAATCGCACCCAAGGGGTTACTATGTCTACTTGCCAAAATACAGGCTAAAACCCCGATTCTGTCGCGAAAAAAGTTATTCTCTCAGCACAAATAAAAAATCACGATGCACGAGTTTTTGGTGGAGAGGCGATCGCCTTTTTTTACCCCCCTTGACAAAAACGACATTTTGTGAATAGCAAGGGAACCGAAAGGGGGAAAAGGTTACTGGGAGGGCTGTATAGGGTAATCTTCAATGGTTGATGATTAATTGCGATCGCACCCTTCACCCCTTCACTCCAGCCCGTACCTTCCGGTTGAACTTTCCCCCCCCCAGAGTGTTTTAGAAAACTTCTCAGGCTGAACTATCCAGTCGGGGGAAACAGTTAAAAGCCGCCGGAATTTATGATATTTAAGCACTGGGTATGATGACTTTGATTTCAGTCTGCCAATTAAAATCATCTGCATTAAATGTATATAGTTTGCTCAGTTGATGCCATAGATATCACTTCTGGCGATCGCGTCCTTTGCGCCAATATCGGCTACCAACCAATCAAATTCTCGTTCGAGTTCTTCCAATTCTTTTCTGTCGATATTTTGGGGATGGGTTAAATAGGGGGAAAATGAATCCTTCTGTCGGGCTACCAACTTGAACGCCGCCACAACTTCTTCGATAACGGTAATTTGTTGGGGCGTGAGACCGCTTACATCAATTATTTTAGGGTTCATCGCGGGTTAGGAAATGCCGAAAATTACACATTTATTATGGTAGCAGTTCTCCGCCAGGGTGGGAACTATCAATCCCATCATAGCGATCGCACCTCGGTAGTTATTTTGACTCATCTCTGTCTCCGCTGGTCCCCCCATTACATAACTTTTGCTAATTCATACCGCCAGATAAATTTAATCTTCTCAAGATTGTTAAGAATTGTTACGATTTTATCGCAAATTACTCTCAAAAAGTTGACGAGATTATGGGGGTTGTGCTACCATCAGATAAATCGCACCCAAGGGGTTACTATGTCTACTTGCCAAAATACAGGCTAAAACCCCGATTCTGTCGCGAAAAAAGTTATTCTCTCAGCACAAATAAAAAATCACGATGCACGAGTTTTTGGTGGAGAGGCGATCGCCTTTTTTTACCCCCCTTGACAAAAACGACATTTTGTGAATAGCAAGGGAACCGAAAGGGGGAAAAGGTTACTGGGAGGGCTGTATAGGGTAATCTTCAATGGTTGATGATTAATTGCGATCGCACCCCCTCTACAACGCGGTTCATTCCGACAGAATTAGAGGCTTTAAACAAAACCCGATCGCCGGGTTTAAGGAATGCGAGAACCTTATCAATCATCAACTGATGAGCCTGGGGGGAAGCGAGGTCTTGAATATCAATAAAATCGACTCCCATAGCCCCCTCAGCCATAGCTTGAGCCTCAGCCAAATCCGCCAAAATAAATAAACCATCCAAATTGAGCCTTTCAGTTTCCGCCCCCACTTGCTGATGAAATTCAAGCGATCGCTCACCCAACTCCTTCATAGTCCCCAACACAGCAATATGTCGATTACCCGGAGTTTCCGCCAACAATTTTAACGCCGCCAAAGTCGATTCTAAACCGGCATTATAGGTTTCATCTAACAACATAATATCATCAGCCAGGCTATAACGTTTAGCCCGTCCTTGTGGCATTTGAAGGGATAAGCCAGTGCTGATGGGTGCATAAAGTTCTTCGGCGGAAATCTCCCAACCAGCGATCGCCCTAAGCACCGCCAAAGCCGCCAAAAAATTCGAGGCATTATGAGACCCCGGTAAGGGTAAAGGTAAATCAATTCCCTCCACCCGGATAGTTTCATGTCCTAATAATTCACCCTGTAAAATTCCCCCCTCCAAACCATAGGTAATAGTTGTTCCCGCCCAAACCTGAGTGGCTGTTGACATGAGGCGGCGGTTATCATGATTAAGCACAGCGATTGATGTATCCGGCATTTCCGCCAGCAATTCACACTTAGCACGAGCGATCGCATCTTCCGAACCCAAGCGGCCGATATGAGCAGTTCCCACATTCACAATTACCCCCACAGTAGGACGGGTTATGCGAGTTAAATCCGCAATTTCTCCCGGTCCGCGCATAGCCATTTCAATGACAGCAAAATCATGATCAGAGCGCAATTCTAGGAGAGTTTTCGGGACTCCTATTTCGTTGTTGTAATTACCGAAGGTTTTGTGAACCTTACCATGATGAGAAAGTACAGCGGAAATGAGTTCTTTAGTAGTAGTTTTTCCCACGGAACCCGTCACCCCAATGACAGGAATAGGAAAGCGATCGCGCCAACTGCGTGCGAGGGTCTGATAAGCCTGTAAAGTATCAGCCACTGGAATTAAGGGAAATTCCGGGTGAGAAACAGCAAATTCCCGACTAACCACCGCACAAAGGGCTCCTTTAGCGATCGCCGCCGCCACAAAATCATGTCCATCAAAGCGATCGCCCGGCAATGCCACAAACACCTCTCCCCGTTGGAGGTTACGAGTATCAGTTGTGATACCAATCACCGGGAAGTTAGCAGACGCATCACAGGATACTTCCCCATTTATTGTTAAAATCTGCAACAGTTGGGTCAGGGTAAACAGCTCAGACATAATTGATCGCATCTACTCCCATCAATAGGAATTAGTAACCAGAGGCAATTTTGGCAATAACCGAGAGTTATAGTCAAGATTGCCATGGCGGCATTTAGCCCAAAATCATTATAATCTTTGGGTTGAAATTCACAAAAATTGCCAACTTTTGTTAACACTCTAAAGTTTGCCATCGCAATTATACAACCCTGAGTTCAATGAATAATATACCAGGCGATCGTCATAATCGACCTACATCCCCCGAAGAACAGGAACTATATAATCACTGGCTAGAGCAGGTAGAAACCCAAAGTACAGATATCCTGTTGGAGCGCTTCCGGCTGCTTTTTATCCAAGGAACAGGCTACCCCAATCATCAGATAGTCCAATTGATGCGGAAGTTGTTACGGGCGAAACACATTGAGGGTGACTTTAATTTTATCATCAACCGATGCTGCTACATTCTGATCAACAGATGGCACACCCACCCAGAACGCCGACAAGGTATTTATCGCCTGGTTGATCTATTTGATAGCCAAAAGTCAGTTTATACTGCATCTTCTGCTATCAAGTCCCGATACATTCAGCAACTATCCTATTTAGTTAACAACTTCCGAAACAGCCCCCAGTACCAAACCATGAAACGGTTTGCTGAGGTTTTGTGTGAGCCATTACAATCTAGCCCAAGTATGATTGAGAGTCAACCCCTGAGAACCCTAATTCCCCGTTATCCATACTTATACCGATATTGTCTAATTAACGATGATAGTCCCTACGAACATCAACAAATGATTCAGACAATTAAGTTACAGAAACAGAAAAAATTTGAACTGGAATTGTCTAAATATGCCTTGTACCAAATGCGACAAAACGCCCGATCTACGAAACCACAAGAACTGACCACTACCGCCACGCTTGCTGCGACTAACCCGACACTCCTGAGCAACGAGGAGCTATTTTTTGCTCTACAGTAATTTGTGGGTAAAGTGCAAGGGTCCAATACTTATCGAGACTTAGCCCATAGGTTTATCTCCCATACCAATGATCACCAAACCTTTAGGGACTTTAAATCCGATTTGTATGAATACCTCAGTGACAACCCTTTTAAGTCCAGTTACCTGAATAGACAATTTTACGAAAAACTGTATAAGCAGTTACAAAATACTATCCCCCAAAGTGATGAGCAACCTTTTAATGAGTTCCTGATGTTGAGAACCTGTTCTCAACTGTTAAACTACCTGGTGGTAGAGAGTCCCCAAAAACCTCAGCATTTCGTGTTTATCGATCTGATCGCCAATATTGGTCCGACCTTTATGGTCAGCTTGTTACTGAAAATTGTACTGCTGTGTCGTCAGGTTAAGCCTTCCTTAGAAAAACGGTTCTCGGTGCTGTTCAACCATTATGAATCATCCTCTACCCAAGGGCTACAGTGGCTGGTGAAGGTTCTGGAAAACTTGAATGTGGCTTTGACTACCAATTTTGGCAAAGTTGACCTGTCCTTTATTCGCTAGGGGAATCAAAGAAGAGGGGGAAGAAAAGGCGATCGCATAGTGATCAAAATCATTGTTGTCGATCAGGAATTTTGTGATAGAATTGTCTGCGTGAGTCAGCTTCGGTTCTGTACTTCCCAATCGGTTACAGATCTAGTTACAGATTCTGCCTATTCTGTGTCGGCAGGTATTGCTCCGAAACTGAGTTATGTCAAGCGTGTTAATGTTGGAGTCATTCCATGTCGATATACGTCGGTAACTTGTCCTATGACGTTACCCCAGATGATTTAAGCGCAGCTTTTGCTGAATACGGAACAGTTAAACGGTCAATGATCCCTACAGACCGAGAAACTGGGCGATCTAGGGGCTTTGGCTTTGTGGAAATGTCTAGTGAAGATGAGGAGAAAGTCGCCATAAATGCCCTCGACGGGGCGGAATGGAAGGGTCGTTCTCTGAAAGTCAATAAAGCCAGACCCCGAGACAACAATAGACAGCGCGGAGGTTTTAATCGGGATTATTAGTAAAGATAAACATCAGTTTTTAGCAGCTTCAGAATAAGCCACAATATTAGAGAGACGGGTTTTGCGGAGTTAGCAGAACCCGTTTCCTTTATCGTTAAGCTGTCCTTATGCCTGGGTTTTTCTACCCATTATTTCAGATGAGCATAGATCAAGAACTAGACAATACTATTTCAACTTTTGCTGATATTGAGGCTGAGTTAAACCTGCGTCATGCTCAAGATGTCCTGCGGGACTTGGTGAAAAATCTCGACTTGACCTCCTCAGAACGTCAGGGACTCGAATCTGATCTCAGTGGCTTACAACAGATGCTTGATAAACTAGAGCATACCTCTATACAAATTGCGGTTTTTGGTATGGTGGGCCGTGGGAAATCTTCGATTTTGAATGCCCTATTGGGTCAAACGGTATTTGCTACGGGTCCCACCCATGGTATTACTCGGACCACAGAAGCTAAACCCTGGCAGGTGGAAGGCGAAAACCTCACGGGCGCAATGTCTTATCGTATTTCTCAGGTTGAACTTATTGATACACCGGGTATTGATGAGGTTGACGGTCAGACCCGCGAACAAATGGCGCGTCAGGTGGCAGAAAAAGCTGATTTATTGCTATTTGTGATTGCGGGCGATATCACCCAGGTGGAATATCAAGCCCTCTCCTGGCTGCGAGATGCCGGAAAACCAATGCTTTTGGTGTTTAATAAGATTGATCAATATCCACCTGGCGATCGCCAAGCTATTTATGAAAAAATTAGGGATGAGCGAGTGCGGGAATTGCTCTCTCCTGATGAAATTGTCATGGTAGCGGCCTGTCCCTTGGTGGCTTCGGCGGTGCGCCGCCCTGATGGTCGTTTTCAAACTCAATTGACCCGAGGGGAACCTCAAATTAATGACCTCAAATTAAAGATTCTCGATATCTTAGACCGGGAGGGTAAATCTTTAATCGCCCTTAATACTATGCTCTATGCGGAAGATGTCAATGAGCAGGTGGTGCAGCGGAAACTAGAAATTCGCGCCGATCAGGCTAATAGTGTGATCTGGAATGCTACTATTACTAAGGCAGTGGCGATCGCTCTTAATCCCCTCACCGCTATTGATTTACTCAGTGGGGTCGCTATTGATATCACCCTGATTTTAACCTTATCGAAGCTCTACGGCATCCCTATGACCCAACGGGGAGCTTTAGATTTACTCCGGAAAATTGCCCTCGGTATGGGGGGTATTGGAGCCAGTGAACTGATTACTAATTTGGGCCTGAGTTCCCTTAAAGGCTTTCTGGGACTCACAGCCCCTGCTACCGGAGGCGCTACCCTCGCTCCCTATTTGTCTGTTGCTTTTACTCAGGCGGCGGTGGCGGGGGTCTCTACTTACGGCATTGGTCAGGTGACAACTACCTATCTGGCTAATGGGGCTTCCTGGGGAGAAGATAAGCCTAAAGCAGCAGTGAGGCGGATTCTGTTATCATTAGATGGGGCCTCTATTTTGAGTCGTATTAAGGACGAACTATGGATGAAATTAGGGTTGGAGGCATCAAATTAGCCGTAGCGTGGGTATTCTCTGTTATGGATGAACTACCTGACTTCACTCTCTAAATATGATGAGTAGTATTCCAGAGCAAACTTGGAAAGCAGATATTTTGGTGGTTGATGATCAGCCGGAAAATCTCCATCTTTTATCTTCTTTACTTCGACAAGTCGGTTATAATGTTAGACAGTCTCTTAATGCTGAGATGGCTCTAACTTCCGTTGGGGCAAAATTGCCAGATTTAATATTGCTGGATGTCCGAATACCTGGGATGAGTGGCTATGAACTATGTCGCCATTTAAAAAGTAGTGAAAATACTAGCAAAATCCCGATTATTTTTTTGAGCGCCCTTAATGATATTGACTCGATTATGGAGGGTTTTCAAGTAGGCGGTGTCGATTATATTACTAAGCCTTTTCATAACTCAGAAGTCCTGATCAGAGTTAATACACAACTGCGACTTTATCAACTCCAAAAACAACTGGAACTGCAAAATCAATCCCTCCAAGAACAGATCCGCCTCAGTCAGATATATTTACACGATCGCCAGGTGGCAGAGGCTACCTCCAAACTCTTGGAAAAAGCGATCGCTGCTACCCAAAATGGCGTGGTTATTACTGACCCTAATCAGCCCGACAATCCCATTATTTATGTGAATTTTGGGTTTGAAAGACTCACTGGTTATCCAGCCCATGAAATTCTGGGGTCTAACTGTAGGTTTCTTCAGGGAAACGAACGAGATCAACCCGCCCTAGATGATATTCGACAGGCGATCGCTGAAGCCGAAGAATGCCGCGTCATTCTCAAAAACTATCGCCGAGATGGTACAATGTTCTGGAATGAATTGTTTATTTCTCCGGTGAGAAATGAACAGGGGGAATTAACTAATTTTATTGGCATTCAAACTGATGTAACCGAGCGCAAAAAGTCCGAAGAAGCCCTAGAAAGGTCAAGAATTGCCCTTAAAAAAACTAACCAAGAATTACAACGCCTCGCTCTGTATGATGACTTAACCCAAGTGGCTAACCGTCGCCGTTTTAATGAATATTTAGCCTATAATTGGCATCGCTGCAGTAGAGAACAAGAACCCATAGCTTTAATTCTCTGTGATGTAGATTATTTTAAACCATATAATGATACCTTCGGACATCAAGCCGGAGATGATTGTTTACATAAAATAGCTAGAGCCATTTCTGGCGCTATTCAACGTTCAGTAGATTTGGTGGCTCGTTATGGTGGCGAAGAATTTGCTATTATTCTCCCTAATACACCCATCAATGGTGCGGTCAAAGTCGCTGAACGTATCCGTAAACAAGTGGAAAATCTCCGTGTTCCTCACCCGGGTTCTCAAAGTAGTGATTATGTTACCGTGAGTCTGGGGGTGGCTTGCAAAATTCCCCATTCTGAGTTATCTGTAGATAGTTTAATCGCTCAGGCTGACGAGGCTCTCTATCAAGCTAAAAATCAGGGTCGGAACTGTACTGTTATCGCTGAGTCTCCCAGTTGTGAATTGTTAAAAATTGACGATAGCAACCCAATTTGTTTCCCCCACACTGCCAAGAGTACACCCTTATTGTAGAATAGGGGCTAGTTTTGTGCTGTTATTAAGATAATGTCTAGGCTATCTATTTGTACTCTCTCACCTTTAAACCTGCTCAAACGCTGTGGCGCATTACCGTTTTTGATGGTAGTTGCCACTATTATCGGTTTAGAGACTTCTGTGGCTGTTCCTGAGCCGATAAAAGCTGATTCTGAACAGCAGCAAAGTCCCCTCAGCGGCACTAACAAAATTGTGGTGGTCGGAGATAGTATCACCCAAGCGGGAGGACAATATGGGGGTTATGTGTGGTTGTTCAGACGCTACCTTAATACTCTTTATCCGGGAGAGTCTATTGAGATTATTCCCTCGGGAGTTTCGGGAAATAAATCAACGGACCTAGAAGCTAGATTTCATCAGGATGTCCTCTTACACCGACCTAATTTAGTGGTGATTAATGTGGGAGTTAATGATGTGATGCAAAGTTTTCATAAATCTTCGGAATCAGAAACAGACCCATCTCCTTTAGAAATCTATCGCCAAAAATTAAGCGCTATGGTCAAGGCGGCTAGAGCTAGAAATATTCGGGTTTTGCTACTATCTCCTACGATTATTTATGAAGACTTAAATAGTCGTGAAAATATCCGTATGGTTGAATATATTAATGCTATGCGAGATGTGGCGGCTCAAAATCAAGTACAGTTTCTTGACCTACATACCCCCTTCCGCCATATTATCATGACTTATCAGCGCTATGGAGGGCGATCGCAAAATATTCTCACCCGCGACGGTATCCACCCTAACCACGCCGGACATCAAATAATGACCTATATTCTGCTGCGGGGTTTAGGGGTTCCTGAAGATAAAATCCAGCATTTAACCTTTGACTAAACCCTTAAAATATGTCGGTCAATTGTAGATAGTTAAGGGAGGGGAAAAGTCCCTAAAATGCGATCGACTCCCGTCCCTCGGCTATTCTCCCCGTCCGATACATAATCCCCATCGATATCTACTAAAATGACCCCAGCCTGGAAGTAACATTGCAGGTCGGCTTCGGGTCGGTCTTCGGAAACTAAAATATTGATATCCCCGCTTTCGATCGCACACTGAAACCGGATGTTTTTAATCTCTTCGGGATAGGTATTTAACAATTCTTCGGCAGATGGTTGAGAGTCTGGCCAACTGCTGAGAAAGCGATTTTCTTCTCCGGGAAAAGGCAGGGTAATTAGGGAACTTCCTTCTCGTGCGCCATAGTCGTCTACTTCCCGATTCCAACAAGCCAGGACTACCCGCCGCCCCCGATTACGATGTTCGTACACCTGTAGGGATAAAATGCGATCGCCTTCACAAGTTAGATTAAACTCCGGCCAAGTTTCTGATAAAGTGTGGAACAATTGATCACAACTGATGTCATGGCACGAACCAGGTATATTGCTAGGGGGGGGACTGGAGATGGCGATCGTCTCAAGAGTCAAAAATAGTGAACCCCAGACCCAAACAGACACGGGAATCAGACGGTTAAGTTTCATGGAAGTTAAGATATCGCAGTTTCTTGACTCCTGCAAGGTTTTCGATAACCAGAGAAGGCTCGGTTGAAGGTAGTCTCGATTCATGTTAGGATTGGTGTTGAAGGCTGGCATTTGATCCACAAGGGAAAAAAATTTTCGCCCGTACTGATTCCGTCAAATCAAGTGAGCTAAATATTGCTTGTAATGTACAGCATCAGGTAAGTTAGTAAATGCCGATGCTAGAGGTGTGCTGAATATACTGCACTGAGCTGAATATACTAAGGAACAGCTAAAGTAGGCTGCGTCTGGTTTTGACGACCATTGATGCTCACAAATCAGACCCGTGGCGACGCACCGCATCTCAGTAAAGGAGATTAAAGAGAGCGAGAAAGAGTTTCTCGTAATCGAGCATGGTTGCTGGATACAGCCTTTGAGAATTGCTCTCAAGAATCTCGGACCCTAAACTGCACATAGTCGATACAAAACTTAGAGGAGGTGACATTATGGTTAAACAAGAGCAAACCAAGTTCAGAACCATTCAACTCACTGAAGGTGTATTAGTTTCAACTCCCATTGAAGAATTCTGCATCCCTGCCCTACGAGCCGGGTTTTCTGGATATCCGGTCAATCCCCGTTGGAGTGGTGTCAAATTCCATGCTTGGAAAATTGGTCGCCAGATGCGCGAAGACCTATCAAAAGGTATTCTGGTAGTGCGGACTACTGATTCTATGTTGGTTTTAGCAGAAAATGAAGCCAACCAGGAAACTACAGAAACTCCATCTACATCTCAAAAATCGGGATTGATGTTTTCGACGCTGTTTCGCCGTAAAAAACGCGAGTTGACTCCAGCTTGAACAGCAGACTAGGGCGGTGTATAGCCGCCCTAAATTATGGTCTGGCAGGGGAAGCGGACTTTTTTTTTTGCGCGACAGGTTTGCTAGGATAGGATAGAACTAATTTTAAACTGACTCCCAATGTCTCCTCAAACGCCTGCTGATTTAACTGTAGTTGAAGCCCAAAGACTCCTAGAACAGTTCACTTGTATGGATATCACCGCTACAGCATCTATAGATAATCCAGCAAGGGTGCGCCAAGCGTTAGTGCTTCTAGCGAATGAGTCAGAGTATCAAATGCTGGGAATTTGTGCATCTTCGCGGACAGAGGCGATAACAGCATTAAAGGAATACTTACCGAAACTGGGTTACAACGCTGAGATTAACTCGGATGAGATTCCCGATATTGAAGGCCCAGTCTATATCAAGTTTAATGGTCGCAGTGTGTCTTACCATATTAGCCCCTACCTAGAAAAGTATCGGGGGGTACTGGTTTCCTGTCAGTCTTTAGAGGAAAATGGGGTGAACGGTACTTATGGCCATTTTCCTTTAGATCTGTTTGCTACAGCCTAGTAGGGGTCTTTCCCGGTGGGGCTGAAATTATCGGGGGGTGTGGACTACTGGTTGAATGGGTGAAAACCGGGAAAAATGGTTCGGGTATCTCTGAACTGCTGGGGTGTCAAATATGAGGAATTTTAGGGCAGTATAGTAAAGAGTCCCGATAAATTGGTATAATCACAGATTTACCATCGGGGACTTGACCTAGACCGAATAGTATGACATAATGTGAAGAGATGTAAACCTAGCTAAGTTTAAAATAAGCATCTCGGGTGGCCTTAGAGTGGATGACTAAGGCTCTGACATTGAAAATGGTTGTGAGCGATCGCGGTGACTAAATTTGTAGGTGAGTCCATGGATCTCAGTATGTTGGGGTCTATGCTTTAAAATCGGACACTAAAAACCTCGTGGCGATAAAGTAAAAGGAATTTAGCTTCAGAACATCAGGACAACATATCTACCAGAAGGCAAGGCTTTCAAACAACGGATCATATTTTTTATAACGGAGGGCATATTGACTATCCTGACTGTCTATCTCACTCCTTGCTAGGGGGTCGCTGCCAGTTTATTAGCTGTTTAGGGAGGGTAAAATTGACTATGGCAACTGCTAAAACCACACAAACTGAATTAACGTCGCGGAACCCCCGCTCTGGTGCTTCCATGGATGCAGTGCGGACTTATTTGCACGAAATTGGTCGAGTGCCACTGTTGACCCGAGAAGAAGAAATCATCTACGGTAAAAAAGTACAGCAGATGATGAATCTGTTGGAAGTTCGCGATGAGTTAACGAAAGAACTCGATCGCGATCCTACTCCAGAGGAATGGTCGGCGAAGGCTGGACTGAGTGAGTCGGAAATGACTGATATCATCAATCGTGGTCGTCGTGCGAAGCAGAAAATGATTGAGGCGAATTTGCGACTGGTGGTGTCTATCGCCAAGAAGTACCAAAAACGCAATATGGAGTTTTTGGATTTGATCCAAGAGGGAACTCTGGGTTTGGAACGGGGTGTTGAGAAGTTCGACCCGATGCGAGGGTATAAGTTCTCAACTTATGCTTACTGGTGGATTCGCCAAGCGATTACCCGTGCGATCGCCCAAAACTCTCGGACTATCCGCCTGCCGATCCATATTACGGAAAAACTGAACAAAATTAAAAGAGTTCAGCGGGAATTGTTCCAGCAGTATGGTCGCAATGCCACTCCCACGGAAATTGCGAAAGCATTAGATTTGGAACCGTCTCAGATTCGGGATTATTTGTTAGCTTCCCGCCATCCGGTTTCCCTTGACCTGCGAGTTGGTGATAACCAAGATACGGAACTGCAAGATCTGCTCGAAGATGAATCGGCTTCTGCTGATAGCTATGTTACTCAACAACTGTTGCGGCAGGATCTCAAGGATATGATGGCGGATCTGACTCCCCAGCAGCGGGAAGTGTTGACTTTGCGCTACGGTCTCAACGACGGTAAGGAAATGTCTTTATCGAAAGTGGGAGTACAGATGAATATCAGTCGTGAACGGGTGCGCCAGTTGGAAAACCAGGCTTTGAACCACCTGCGTCGTCGTAAAGCCCAGGTGCGGGAATATCTGGCTTGCTAATCGATATGGATGATTAACCCGGTTTCTCCCGAAGCCGGGTTTTTCAAGGATCTAGTTGTTGTTGTTGATTAGTTTCTAGTTTGACCTGAAGTTGTCGGGCGATGGGTTGGTTAGGATTCAAATTTAGGGCGGTGGCGATCGCATCTTTAGCGGCTTGGAGTTCACCTAACTGTTGTAAAGCATAACCTCGCAGTGCCCAAGCGTTGGCATTTTCTGGCTGAATGCGAGTGGCTTGTTGATAGGCAAAAAGGGCATCTTGGTAATTTTCCAAGGCAATCAAGGCGGTTCCCATGTTATACCATCCCTGGAAAAAGTCAGGGTTAAGGATTACGGCTTCTTTGGCTGAAATGACGGCTTCAGCATACTGTTGGGCTTCCCAGAGGGCGACGCTGCGACTAGACCATAGTTCGGGGTTGTTTCGGCCTTTTTCCACTGCCATATTATAGGCTGCGATCGCCTCTTCAAAGCGTTTCAAGGAAGCCAAAATCCGACCACGATTTTGCCAAGCCTGGGCTAAATTTGGATCAAGTTCGATAGCGCGGGCGACGGACTCCAAGGCGGCTAGATAATCTTCCTGATACCAGAGGATAACGGCAGCGTTGTTCCAGGCTTGGGGATAGTCGGGTTGCAATTCGATGGCAGTGTTATTAGCAACTGTTGCGGCTTGGAGTTCTCCCTGGGCGGCGAGGGCGACTCCCAACTGGCTCCAGGCGGTGGCTGGACCCCACTGATCCCAAAAACCATCTCCTTCTAGGGCGGCTCCGCAGGCTTTTTGGGCGGCTTGATATTCTCCTAAATCGTTTAATAATTGACACTGATTAACCAGTGCGAAGGAATAATCAGAACGCAGTCTGATGGCTTGTTCGTAGGCGTTCAGGGCTTCGCTAAGGCGGTTGAGGGAGGTTAAAGCAAACCCCATAGCAGCCCAGAGAGTGGGGTCTTCTTGGTTCAAACTCAGGGCGCGTTGAAAAGATGTCTTTGCCTGTTCATAATCTGCTAAATTCAGATAGGCAAATCCCTGATATTTCCAGGCGATATCGGGGCTGATTTCCCCCCAGTTGTTATCAATTTCCAGGGCTCTCTCGCAGGAGGCGATCGCTTTATAGGGTTGGTCTAATTGATGGAAACAATAGCACTGATGCACCAGGGTTTGAGAATTATTGGGTTGGAGTTGTAGGGCTTGCTGATAAGTGTCTAAAGCGGCTTGATATTGCCCTTGACGCTGGTGAATTAACCCTTTTTGAAACCAGACAAGGGCGGGGGTGATTTCATGCCAACGGCGGTCAATTTCTAAGGCTTGGTCGCAATCTTTCATGGCCTCTTGGTAGCGCCCTAAAGCAGATAATGCGGTGCAGCGATAGGCGAGAACTCGGGAATATTTCGACTCCCGTTCGAGGATTCGGTCAGCGGAGGCGATCGCTTGGGTATACTGTTGGATAGCCAATAAAATACGGGTTCGTTCTACCCATATTTCCAGGGCTTTGGGTTTTAAAATAATGGCGCGATCGCAAGCACTGAGGGCTTTTTGATACTCTTGGCGATCGACTAATAGGCGACAAAGATTCACCCAATAGTCGAAATCTTCTAACCCCTCGAGAGAGTCGGAATTTCCGGGCTCTGGAGAGGGTGGGGTGGGTAAAGATTGCAGGGGCTCTGGGACTGACATTGATAGCGTATCCGACCCATGGTTCGGAAAAATGGGATTTCTGGCTTGAGGGAGGTTGACTGGGGGGATAGATGGGCGATTAAGCCTTGGTAATTGCCGGATTTGGGCTAAAGTGGTATAGGTGGCGATCGCCCTACCGGACATCAACAATAATGCCGTTAGGATGACACTGCCGAAACTCCCAAGTTTTGCTAGAATGCCCACCAATGCCCCATTCATGGTTTTTGGGTTTCAATTTTCATCATGGGGCTGATTATAGAACTTAGGAAAGCCAAGCCTGGTTTTTTTAATGTAATTTAAAGATTTTCCTATGGCAAGTCTGACTGATTATTGGGAGGCGATCGCCCCTGCTATTTCGCCGGATTTAATTTCGCCGGAATCCCTGGGCCATTTGGCGGCGGTGGGGGGACATTTCCCTAGTGCGATCGCGTCTTTGGTGGGGTTTGAATGTCGCCTAGCAGACCCTCAACCCCAAGCTGATCTGTTTTTGCGGGTGGTTCCCGAAAACGGAGGTCGCGACATCCTCGCTGGCGGTGAAGCCGTGGAAACGCTTCCGAAATTATATCATTTGTTGGCTGGTTCTGCGACAATTCCCGTCCTGTCTTCTCGGTTAATTGAGCATCCAGTATGGCGAAAAATTCGCCTATTTTGCCGGGAATGGTCTAACCCTGAGACATCCTTTTATCGGACTGTTAATGATTTATGGTTAGAGTTTGATTTAACGGGGGATTTAACGGGGGATTTAACTACTGATAGAGTCATTCCGGTTCCCAGTGTATTTTGGGGTTCGGAACAGGGGGCGGATTTAGAAAATCATCTCAATTGGTGGCTAGACAGTCGGTTAACTTCTGCACAAAGCCAAATTATTCACCAGACTTTCCAGGCTTTACCTCCAACGGCAAAATTATTTCAAAGTGGGGTTTTATTGAGTCGAAATTCTCAGGCGCTAAGATTTTATATAGCTGATATTTCTCCTACACAAATATATGGGTATCTTGAACAACTGGGATGGTTAGGCGATCGCTATAGTATCGGAGCAATTTTAGCTCTGCTATCTGTGGGGATAAATAAAACTAATTTACAGTTAGAAATTGATGGGAATAGTCTCAGTGAGCAAATAGCGGTAGAATGCTATTTAGAAAATCGACAAGCCTGGCAAATCTTTCTTGATGGTTTAGTTAAAACCGGATTTTGTCTACCTCAAAAACGAGACGCAATCCTGAGTTTTGGGGGCTTGACCCATGAGAGAGATTCCCCGGAAAAGTGGCCGGACACTTTACGGCGGCGCTCTCAACTTCTGGGTGAGGATTGGGAAAGTGTCTTATTTCGGAGATTAGCTTATTTAAAACTGACTTATCGCCGGGGAATACCTTTAGAATTTAAAGCATATTTAGGGGTTCAACCTGGCTGGATCAATACTAAATCTTGGGGAGTCAAATTATAAATATGCGAGCATTTATAGAAGCGATCGCGAATCATCCAGAATTGCAGAACAAAATTATGGCGGCTGACAACATTCAAGACTTGCTGAAAATTGCCGCATCGGCTGGATATAATATGACTATCAAAGAATTAGAAACTACCCTAACTGAAGATTTTGGTGAACTGGTCCTTGAGTTAGAGAATAACCCTGGTATTTCTGCTGGTTACGCCGGCATTTTGCTAACTCAACTGATAGAATCGATCTGTTTTTCTAGTTAAAATACGGATTGATTCCTAACCATTGTGAATTTTAGTTAACATTTATGCTGCTCCTCTGTGGAAAACTGTATAATAATTAGCGCCAAAGGTTATGCGATCGCCGATTTTGTCTGGCAGTGGCAAACCCCTAAAGGGTTGAATAATAAGGGTTAAGGGGGTAAAAATGTCAAAAATTAGAACCAAAGCGCCACAAGCATCACCCACGACCTCGAGAGTTCAGACGAAGAAGACTTTACCGCGTGGGCGATCGTTTACCGGTACCGGGGAAACTGAAACCGCGACAACTGAAACCTTGAGCGAAGGGCGATCGGGGTTTTTTTCTCCGCCAACACCACCAGAAATTCAACCCCAATCTTATCGGGTTTCGGGCTACCAATTTGACCGAGTTTCGATCCTGGACTACACGCCAGCCAAACTGCAACCCAAACGGCTGATAACTCCCCCAGAAGAGGAAGACAGGGAAGCGGAAACGGATATGGGTGGAGAAGAGATAGGGGAAATGGACGAACTTGCGCCGCCGTCCGCCCCCCCACCGGAGGAAAACCCACCCAAACAGCCGGACACGCAACTACAACGTCAGCCAACAGGAGGGGGGTCTTTTGTGGCTTCTTCTCAGATTGCCAATCGCATTATACGGCGTAAAGGTCGCGGCATTCCACTTCCAGACCCAGCCCGCGAGTTTATGGAGTCTCGGTTTGAAAATGATTTCAGTGGGGTTCGTCTTCACACGGATAGTGAGGCGGTTCAACTAAGTCATAATTTGAGGGCGAAAGCATTTACTCACGAAAATGATATCTATTTTAATGCGGGACAATATAACCCAAATTCGGTAGGAGGAAGGCGGTTATTAGCCCATGAATTAACCCATACAATTCAGCAAACAGGGGCGAGAGTTCAACGGAAATATAGAGGCGATCGCCCTCGGAAAATTAACCGAATGCAACGGAAGGCGATCGGCAGAGTTCAGCGTTCGGATGAAGAGAATGTTAGTATTAATTTAAAACCGCTATCGGCGACAATATCCTCTGTGGGTAGTTCTCCAATTCAGCGTTCAGATGAAGATAATGTTAGTATTAATTTAAAACCGCTATCGGCGACAATATCCTCTGTGGGTAGTTCTCCAATTCAGCGTTCAGATGAAGATAATGTTAGTATTAATTTAAAACCGCTATCGGGGACAATATCCTCTGTGGGTAGTTCTCCAATTCAGCGTTCAGATGAAGAGAATGTTAGTATTAATTTAAAACCATTTGCTGGGAATTCTGGGGGTTTATCTTTTCAACCTCAACTGATAGTTGGCGCACCTGGGGACAAATACGAACGAGAAGCAGATCACATGGCTGATCTGGTGATGTCGATGAATTTACCTGCTACATCCCCACCAATTCAACGGGAGGAAGAGGAGACAAAATCGGTAGTTTCTCCGACTATTCAACGCATCAATAGCCACCGTCCCCGTCGGCGTGCGGCTATTCCCTATAGTCTTCTTCATTCTACGGAAGAAAGTGAGGATGAGCAAAATGTTAATATTACGCTAAAATCTAAAAAGACTAAAAATAATCGTCGATTTAAACAGGATAAAAAACGCGGTTATCAGGGTGCATTTGCAGCGAGTCAAGATATTGAAAAACAGCTAAAAGCCAAAAAAGGAAGCGGCAATCCTCTACCAGAGGAAACGCAAGAGTTTATGGAATCGCGGTTTGGTCAGGATTTCTCAGAAGTGCGAATTCATACTGATGGGGAAGCGGCCGAGATGAATCAAAATCTGGAAGCTAAAGCATTTACTCACGGTCAAGATATTTATTTCAATACAGGGGAGTATCAGCCGGACTCGGAGAGTGGGAAAAAATTATTAGCCCATGAACTGACTCATACTATACAACAAACGAAGCCGAAAGTGAAGTCTAAATCGACGGAGGAAATTCGGGAAAAAACACAAAAAATTCAGCGGAAACCGGATTTTTTTGGGATGGGTTTAAAATCCAAGTTCGAGGAAAAAATCAAGAAAGAACGAGAGGAAGCACAGAAAAAACACGAACAAGAGAAAGAGAAAGAGAAAGAGAAAGAGAAAGAGAAAGAGAAAGAGAAAGAGAAAGAGAAAGAGAAAGAGAAAGAAGACAAAAAGGAGGATAAAGAGGCAGAAAATAAAGATGCGAAAGAGGGAGATAGTGAAGAGAAAAAACAGCAGTCTAAAAATAAGAAAAAAAGGATTAATAAAAAGAGTAAAAATACATCTGATACAAATAATCATCAACTACAAGATGATGAGGTGACAGAGGAGACGATAGTTCAACAGAAGAAAGAAGATAATTCCCAAGGAAAAAATGAGGGGAAAAAGGAGGAAAAAGAGGAGGAGAAAGAGGAGAAAGAGGAGAAAGAGGAGAAAGAGGAGAAAGCTAAAGAGGAAAAAGAGAATTTAGAAAAAGACAAAAAAGGTGTCAGTGACAAATGGGCAAAAGAAATAGAGAGTAAGAAAAAGGAGGGGGGAGATTTTTCGGAAGCTGAGAAGACCCAGAAAAACACAGACAAACAAGCAGATAAAACGAAAGAATTGCTGGACGCTGAGGATGAAGAAGCAGCGAAAAGTAAAGGTGAAAATTTAGAAAAAGAGTCGGATAAAACGACTGAATCAGAACAGGGAAAAGCAACTAAAGAAGAAAGCCAAGAAGAAGCGACTAAAAAGAAAGATTTAGAAGAGGCGAAAAAAATCAAAGCACAAGGGGATGCTAAAGCTGCTGAAGCGGAGGCAGAAGGGGAAGAGAAACCGGAGGGAGAGGCGGAAGAACAACAGAAAGAAAATAGTCCGGAAGATGGCTTTTTAGAGTCGGTGGGAACTCAGGAAGGATTAAAGGATCCGGGTGTTGTGGAAGCGCCGGATTTGAGTGGTAAACCTGCGCCGCGATCGCCTAATGCTGATCCGGCATTTCAAGCGGCAGTGACACAAACGGAACATCTAGCAGCGGAACAGAGTAGCCACAAACCAGCCCAGGACAAAGCGAGAGAGGCGCAAGATGCCTCGGTAGATACTGAGCAGCAAATGCGAGAAGCCGAAGCGTCGCAGTCGGAAGAGGCTTCGCATAAAGAAGTACAAGAGTTTAATAAGGAGGAATTTATCAGTAATCTTCTGGCTATTTTAGAGCAAAATAAGCCGGACAGTCAGAAAGATGTGGAAGGTGGAAAGGGGGCATCTGAAGCTACGGAAGATATCCTGGAAGAGGTTGAACACAGTAAGGACGATTCAGGGGGTGAACTGGAAGAGTCGGCGACACGGGAGCCGGCACCGGAACTGGAGGAGCCTAAGATTTCAATTCCTACGCCAGATCCGATGGAAGAAACGGGAGAAGCGCCGATTCCAGAGGCGATAGATGCGGAGGCGACTGTTCCGAAATCTCAGTCAGAAGAGGATGTTGAAAAGCCTTTAGAGGAAACGCAGGAGGCGCTAGGTGAATTAATTCCCCAGAAGCTACAGAAAAAGTTAATTGTTGGCGCAGCGGGTGATCAATACGAACAGGAAGCGGATCGCATGGCGGAAGTGGTGATGAAGATGCCAGAGGGGGCAACTGAATCGCCAGAAGAGGAGGAGATAGAAGGGGAAACTGAGGGGGTTTCGGTGAATACTGGGATGGTGCAATCCCAAAGGATGATTCAACGGAAAGAAGAGGGATTTACGGCAGAAAAACCGACTCAAGAAGGGAAGGTAGTTCTTGATGAAAATCGGTTGGAATTGTATGAGTCGGAAGCGGGAATAAATGTTTCGGGTGCGGTGGAAAAAGCTGAAGATAATGTTGCGGAAACGGGGAAAAAATTTAGGGAAGAAGAAGAGGGGGTTCAGGAAGAAACTCTTGATGTGCAAGCTGGGTCGGTTCTTGACTCTCAAGAACAAATGTTTGAGGGGCGATCGCAGGAATTTATTAATGTTGCTAATACGCAAGCGGAAGCGCAACATAAGGATGAAGGTGAACGGGCGAGAGTTACCCAAGAAATTCAGGCAATTTACGACACAACTCAAGTGAATGTTAATGGCATCCTGGAACGGATGGATGCTAGGGTTAATGCTGAATTTGAAGCGACAAATAAGAAAGCGAGGCTGGCATTTGAACTAAAACAACACGAATTATTTCAAAAGTGGAAACATGATTATTATTATAACAGGAACCCGCTGTGGTTTCCCTGGATAGAGATTAAAACGGGTTGGGCTTATGTGAGAGTTCGCTTTTATCTGAAAAGATTTTTTAATAGCCCGCTGTGGGCGATCAATAAACTTTTTACGGACCTCCCGGACGAAGTGAATAGTATTTATGGGGTGGCTCGGGAAGTATTTATTGAGGAACAGAAAGCGGGGATATATAGGATTGCGGATATTGTTGAAGAAGAATTGACGAATGCGAAAAATGCGGTGCAAGAAGGACGCGATCGCGTGAAGGATTATGTGGCTAATTTGCCGGACAGTTTGAAAGAAGTTGGCACGGAAGCAGCGGGGAATGTGCAGGCGCAATTTGATAGTTTGGAAAGCAATATTAGTGAGCGACAAAATAAACTGGTTGATGATTTAACTAAGAAATATGAAGCGAGTGTTAAGGAAATTGATAAGCGTATTCAAGAGTTAAAAGACCAAAATAAAAGTTTAATTTCTAGAGCCCTGGCTTTTCTTGCGAAGCTGGCGGCGTGGATTCTGCGGCAGGTTTTACGACTTGTGGAGCCAGTCATTAAGATGATTCCGGGGGTGGGAAATCGAGCGGGGGATTTTTTGGATGCGTTTGTTGACGACCCCAGGGGGATTATGGATGCTCTATTTAGTGGGGTTGGTGAGGGATTTAAAAACTTTGGTAAAAATATTGTACCTCACCTGAAAAATGCTTTGTTTGATTGGCTATTGGGAATGGATATGCCGATCAAGTTTCCCGATAAGTTTGATTTGCGGGGAATTCTGGATATTATCCTGCAAGTTTTGGGTTTGAGTAAAGATTATATTTTGGAACTGGCATCTGGGGAGTTACCAGATTGGGCGAGCGATATTTTAACGACTCTGATTGAAAAGGGCCCGGGGGCGTTAAAAGAGTATTTGGAATCGATACCGGAGGATTTACCGGCTTTGGCGTTGAGCTTTTTTAAGGCGATCGTGGAGTTCCCTAGTAAAGGGGTGATGGTGTTGTGGGACTTCATTAAATCCGGTTTATCGACGATGAAAGAGCTGTTCATGAGTAGCATCATGTTTGAGGTGGTGATTCCTCAAATTGTGATAGCGGGGATTCAATGGGTTTTGAGTTTGACTAACCCTGCTTCTGGAGTGATTAAAATTGCTAAAGCTATTGTTAATCTGCTGATATTTTTTATCAATAATATGGACATGATTAGGGAGGTCTTAGAAGCACTAGGTGAGGTTATGGATGCGATTATATCTAAAATAGTGAGCCAAATTTCTCGAGCTGTGGAACAGGCATTGGCGGACATTCTGCCGTTGGTTTTGGGGATGTTAGCTAGTGTTTTGGGTTTAGGAGGTATTCCTAATAAGATTCAGAAAGTTATTACTAAATTAAAATCTCCGGTTGATAAGGTGGTGGGGGGTGTTTTTTCGTCGGTCGGCACGGTTTTGAGTCTGCTGGATCCGACATCTTTTATGATGGGTGCTTTTGAGGATAAAGTATCTAATAAGAAAAAATCAAAGAATAAAAAACAGAAAAAATCTAATAAAAATAAGTCAAAAAAACGGAAAACTAAAAAAAGTAAAACCAAAGCCAAGAAAAAGGATAAGAAGAAACGGAAAAAAAATAAGGATAAACGCCAAAAGTCGAAAGCTAAGAAAAAGGATAAGAAGAAACGGAAAAAAAATAAGGATAAACGGAAAAAGTCGAAAGCTAAGAAAAAGGATAAGAAGAAACGGAAAAAAAATAAGGGCAAAAAGAAGAAACCTTCCCAAGTCCTGAAGAAAGTGGCGAAAAAATTAAAAAGGCAAATCAAGAAAAACCCGAAAGCTCGTCGGGTTAAAAAGGTGCTGAAAAAATTTAAGAAGAAATATAAACTTAAATCCCTGAAAATGAAAAAGAATAAAAAGACTAAAAAAGGGAGGAAATACCTGATTGTTGGTGTTGCCAAAAAACCTAAAAATAAAAATGGTAAAGTACAGAAAAAAGAGGCATCTGTAAATGTTGAAAATCCGACAATAACGCAGGGAATGGAAAGGGCTTTAGAAGAACAGCAAAACGAAGGAGAATCTCTATCTACTGGGGTTCGGGAACCGATGGAAGCTGCTTTTGGGTTGAATTTTGGGCGAGTTCGCATTCACCGGGATACTGAAAGCGATCGCCTGAGTCGTTCTTTGAATGCTAAAGCCTTTACGACAGGAAGAAATATTTTCTTCCGTCAAGATACTTATGCTCCCCATAGTGATGAGGGCAAAAAACTCCTAGCCCATGAACTGACTCATGTGGTGCAACAGTCGGGAGAAAAGCCTGATATTCAACGTTTATTTGCATCGGATACCTACAGTCGAGAAGTGATTCCGGTGGTTGAGATGAGTCCGACGAAAATTCCGATAATTCAGGCGAAGAAAGACAAGAAGAAAAAGGTCAAAATTAAATCTAAGGTGAAAAAGACTAAGTTGAAAATGACTGTAATTATTACGGAGAAAGACAAGAAGAAGAAGAAGAAGAAGAGCCAGAAAAAGCCGAAAAATATAGATAATCCGGAAGTGATGGAAGAAGTGAAATTGTCGCCGACATTGATCAGTAATGTAGTGGAGGCGATCAAGGCGATTATCAATCATAATCCTGAAAGAACAGCGGTGAGCAATAAACTGGAAGAGGTGCGAGTTAAATTTGCTCTGGAAGTGGTGAAACTTGTGCGGGCTGTGACTATTGGGAATAGCTTTGCTTACATTGTTAATATTCGGGGTAAGGGTAAATATTTGGATGCCCAAAAAATGCAGGGGTTTCTGAAGCGACTGGCTCGCCAGGCGGGTAAACCTTATAATGTTGGTATGGAGCCAAATGCGGGTATGAAACCTAAGTCGTCAATGACCGATCGCACTATGTCTAGTAGTGTATCTGGGACTTCTAGTAGACAAAGGAGGCGATCGCCAGTTATCCCCACCCCGACTCAATCGAAGCAACTCAACGGTCAACAACAACCAAAGCTGGACATTATCACCAAGGTCAGGCCAATCAACGCCAACAGTATCGAAGTGATAGTTAGGGCTAACCCAAAGGCGCAAAATGAATCACAACCAGTCAGCAAACCCCCCAATTCCTAATGTGTTACGGAGTCCTCAGTCCCTAGTCCTCGGTTCCTAGTCTTTAGTATCGAGGGTCTTTTCTGATATTTCCCAGAAAAAATTTTATTGGGCTTCAAATCAGGCAAAAGCCTTATACAGCAATAGATACAGCGATGGTAAATCTCGGTAAATTGCCAGGGGAGATAAATTTTAAGGAATTTAAGGTTATGTTTCTGTTTGTTAAGCGCTATGCTATAGAACAGATGGTCTCAAAAAATCAAATTTGCTGGACAACCTCTGGGTTGTTAACCAGGGTAAATTTGGGAACATTAGGAGACCTTACCTACATGCTATGGTTCCTAGATGCCCATAACAAGGCTTAACGCCGGACTAAAACTCATTTTAGTGATTAGAGTCAAGACATATCTGTGTTGGAGTTGGGCAGCCAAAGGAACCGGGCGAAAAACAATCATATTGGAGATTTGATGAGTCAATCCTTTGAAAGCTTAGGTATTTCCGAACAACGCGCTCGCCATTTAGAAACACTGGGTTTCACAGAACCCACCCCAGTTCAAATCCAAGCCATACCCGAAATGCTATCCGGTCGGGATGTTGTGGGTATGGCACAGACAGGAACTGGTAAGACTGCTGCCTTTTCGCTGCCCATTCTCGAACAGATTGACGTTCATGCCGCTGGTATTCAAGCGTTGGTTTTGACTCCCACCCGGGAACTGGCGATGCAGGTGAAGGAAGCTATTCGCACTTTTAGTGATGATAATGCCCTGTATGTGCTGACAGTTTATGGTGGTCAATCAATTGATCGACAAATTCAGCGACTGCGACGGGGGGTTCAGGTTGTCGTGGGAACCCCAGGGCGTATCCTAGACCTACTGAACCGAGGTGAACTGAAACTTGATTTACTGCGTTGGTTAGTGTTGGATGAAGCAGACGAAATGCTGAGTATGGGCTTTATCCAAGATGTGGAAAAAATCTTGGAGTCGGCCGACTCTGAACATCGTCAGACGGCGTTCTTCTCAGCAACGATGGACGCTTCCATCTCGAAGTTGGTGCGACGACACCTGAAGTCCCCTGTGACTGTGAAGGTGGAAACTCCCAAGGCTACGCCTAAACGGATCGAACAGTCTGTTTATATGGTTCCTCGTGGATGGTCTAAAGCTCGCGCCCTAGAACCGATTTTAGAACTCGAAGATCCAGAATCGGCGATTATTTTTGTGCGAACTAAACAATCTGCGGCTGATTTAACTAATCAATTGCAGGCGGCAGGTCATAGTGTTGACGAGTATCATGGTAATCTCAATCAGTCTCAACGGGAGCGACTGTTGATGCGTCTGCGCCGCCGTCAAGTGCGCTGGATTGTAGCTACTGATATCGCAGCGCGAGGTCTGGATGTGGATCACCTCACCCATGTGATCAACTATGATCTTCCTGATCAAGTTGATAGTTATGTTCACCGCATTGGGCGTACAGGTCGCGCGGGTCGGGAAGGAAAGGCAATTACTCTTATTCAGCCTATCGATCGCCGTAAGTTGCGAAATATTGAACGTCACCTGCGCCAAACTTTGAGCATTCAGTCAATCCCCAAACGGGCAGAAATTGAGGCGCGTTACATTGACCGACTGAAAGACCGGGTGCGGGATGCTTTGGCTGGGGAACGTATGGCTTCTTTCTTGCCTATTGTCTCTCAATTAAGCGAGGAGTATGATCCCCATGCGATCGCCGCTGCGGCTTTGCAACTTGCTTATGATCAAACTCGTCCGGCTAGTATCGGAAGGGATGATTACGAAGATGATGACGATGCCGTTTCCAACAAACCTAAGCTAATTAAACGCCGCCGCCCAGCTTCTGTTTCCAATAACAGTTAGATGGCTGATTTACCGGATAGGCTTTAATTAATGTGGAGATGCGATCGCCTGGTCGCGTCTCACTCTATTTTTAGGGCAAATATTGAGGGTTAATTAGGTTAATGGCATGAAAAAAGGTGCATTTTCTGCGGGTGAAATATGGCGGCGCTGGACAACTTTACTGTCTATTATCGCGGCTTTTGGGGTTAATATATGGACTAATATTGCCCCGATTAATGGTTTAACTGTCGGGGATATTTCCAATAATTTTTTTGTTAATACTAAGATAATTCCGGCTAACTATGCCTTCTCTATTTGGGGATTAATCTACTTAGGTTTATTCGGCTTGGCTATTTATCAGCTACTCCCTAGCCAACGAGATAACCCACGTTTAGCCGAGATGGGTTATGGTTTAGTGTGGGCAAGTATAGCTCAAATTATCTGGATATTCTTGTTTTTATATAGGTTATTTCCCCAGTCGATTTTGGCGATGGTGGTAATTTTATTATCGCTGATATATTCCTATGTAAAATTAGATGTAGGTCGGCGGCGGGTTCCCAAGGGGGAATCTTGGTTAATTAATATTCCCCTGAGTATATATTTAAGTTGGATTAGTGTAGCGACGGTGGTGAATGTAGCGATCGCCTTAAATTGGATTAACTGGAATGGTTGGGGTATGGCTCCCCAAGTCTGGACAGCGATCATGATAATTGTAGCGGCCACTATTGCGATTATTATGAGAGTTCGCCACCAGGAAACCGCCTATCTATTGGTAACAATTTGGGCTTTAATAGCGATCGCGATCGGTCAAAATAATGAACCATTAATTGTGACGACTGCCTTAATGTCATCCCTGGTAATTTCCCTATTTTCTCTAGGTTCAATCAATGCAATCGTAGACAATGGATAATGGAAATTCATCATCCTGGCGATTGTATAACTACCTCCATTATCCATCAATTGAGAATTTGGGAAGAAGGTCACAAAACCCTAGCCCTTAACTGAGCCAGAGGAAGACACATCATTTTTTTCCAGGTAGGGACATAGGCGCGTTGGTTAAAGACATCGTATTCGTTGCGCTCAATTTCATCTAAAATTTGTCGATAGAGCATTAAGGCGGTCCAAACAGGCCAGCGGATGTCAGGATGAAGGGCGGCGATGCCTTCCTCAGCGAGGGTATAGAATTTTCTAGCCCGCTGTATTTGAAAGCGCATCAACTCACGCCAGCGTTCATCTACTTTCCCATTCAATAAATCCGCTTCGGTATAGTTAAACAGAGCCAGGTCATCGAGAGGCAAATAAATCCGACCTCGCCGAGCATCTTCCCCCACATCTCGGAGAATATTAGTAAGCTGGTTAGCAATACCCAGAGCGATCGCCTCTTCTTTAGGATAATAAATAGACTGGTCACGATTCCAGGGAACACTCAGATCCGGTTCAGCAGTACCCATAACCGCCAAAGACATCAGTCCCACCGTCCCAGCGACCCGATAGCAATATAAATTCAACTCATCAAAGGTATTGTAGCGATTCCGGGACAGATCCATACGTTGACCTGCGATCATATCTCGGAAGGGTTGAATATCCAGGGGGAAGCGACCGAGGGTATCGACCAAAGCCACATCAACCGGCTCAATAGGATGTCCAGCGAAAATCGATTCTAGTTGTTCTTCCCAGTGGTCGAGAGTTTCCAGAGTAGTAGAACTTGCCATGGGACCATCTACCAATTCATCGGTACGGCGACACCAAACATAAATAGCCCAAATAGCCTGACGCTTGGCCAGTGGCATCAATTGAGTACCCAAGTAGAACGTCTTAGCATACTGTGCGGTAATTTGGCGACAGAGTTCATAGGAATCTGACCGGGTTGCCGGAGTTCTCATGCAGGGGGATTTAGAGAGTTGCAGCATTCGTTTTTTTTTCAGGCCTGAGCTATCAGCCATAGGCGTTTGCAGTTAGCAAAACATCATCAGGGAAATACCCTCGAGACGTTTCAGAGATTAGGGGACTTAGCTAGTCCTCAAGTCTTGTTGAATAGCCTGTGCTGTCAGCTTACCAGAAAGCACAGCACCTTCCATACTAGCGAGATAGCGTTGCATGGTGTAATCCCCACTCAGATAAAAATTAGGGATAGGTGTTTTTTGACTTGGGCGACAAGCCTGACGGCCAGGGGTAGCTTTATAAACTGATCGCGGCGTTTTCACCACATGATACTTGAGCAACTTAGCCGGTGATGGGAAGTGTTGAGGAAACAACTTTTCCAACTCCGCCATAGTTGCAGCTACAATATCGGCATCTGACTTACCAATCCAATCAGCAGCGGGAGCCAAAACCAACTCTAACATTGAGCGATCGGGGTTAGCATATTCCTTACAAGTATTGCTCATGTCTGCATAGACACTAAGCAAAGGTGATCGGGAAAACAGTAGGTGATCAATATCAGTCAACTTGCGATCGAACCACAAATGAACATTAATCACGGGAACCCCTTCCAAACCCTCAAGTTGCTTAAAATAATCAAGCTCCTGCCAAGGTTTAGGCAACATCAGCTTGAGGGGGTCAACAGGCATAGCCGACACATAAACATCAGCGGTTAGCACTTCTTCCGGCGCACCATTTCGGGCCGGAATCACGAATCCCTCAACATGGCCTGACTCATTGACCAAAAACTCCTGAATCGGAGCATTTAATCGCACCTGTCCGCCTCGTTCCGTAATATAGTCTACCAGAGGCTGACACAATCTTTCCGTTGGCGATCCATCAAGAAAGGCCATTTTCGAGCCATTTTTCTCTTGGAGGAAGCGGTTAAGAGCGGTTAGAATGACAGTGGAGGATATTTCTTCTGGCCCAATAAAATTGAGAGCCTTAGACATAGCAATAAACACCTCAGTTTCCACCCTTGGGGGAACATTTTGTTGTTTGAGCCATTCCGAGAAGGAATATTTATCCATCTGTTCGACATAATTCTGGCCTTGAATCATGGCGGGAATTAGTCCCAAGCCAAACTTAATTTTTTCAGGCCAGGTCAGCATATCATTATTGCGAAGAATAGCGACTATGCCATTAACGGGGGCTGGAATATCGGGAAAATCGAACCGAGAGTAAGTCCCCGGCTGATCTGGTTGGTTAAAGATCATGGTGTGTTCTTTCCACTGCAACCGATCCTCAATGTCCAACTCCTTGAACAATTGGAGCATATTAGGATAGGCCCCAAAAAAGATATGCAGTCCCGTTTCGTACCAATCCCCGTCCTCATCTTTCCAAGCGGCCACTTTGCCACCGAGAACATCTCGTCTTTCCAAGACAATGGGGGTATAACCCATATCGGTTAGGTATTTGGCACAACTCAGGCCAGCCAAACCCGCCCCAGCGATCGCAACTCGCATTGACAACCCTTTCAATAACTTGCTTATATTTCGTTCTCATTATAGGTTACATCTCGTAACATTCTCTCGATAAAATTAGAATCTCCCCCCATTTAGGGCGACAACGATGGGAAGCGATAAAATTAGAAAAGATCTACTAGCCACACCAACAAGACAAGGAGAACACCAACGAATGGGTAGAGTAGTCGGCATTGACCTGGGAACAACCAACTCTGTTGTAGCGGTCATGGAGGGCGGTAAACCCGTCGTGATTGCCAATTCTGAGGGGATGCGGACAACACCCTCTGTCGTTGGCTTTACCAAAGAGGGAGAAAGGATTGTCGGACAAATGGCTAGGCGGCAGGCTGTTTTAAATCCTCAGAATACGTTTTATAATGTGAAGCGATTAATTGGGTCGAGATATGCGGACCTAACCCCGGCCTCAAAACGGGTCCCGTATACTATGCGTCGAGACGACAATGGTAATATCCGCCTCAAATGTCCTCGACTGAAGCGAGATTTCGCACCGGAAGAGATTTCGTCTATGGTATTGCGGAAATTAGCCGAGGAGGCGACTAGATATCTGGGGGAGGAGGTGACTGGGGCGGTAATTACTGTGCCGGCCTATTTTAATGATTCTCAGAGACAGGCGACCCGAGACGCTGGGAAAATTGCCGGATTAGAGGTAAAACGGATTCTCAATGAGCCGACGGCGGCTTCCCTAGCCTATGGACTACAAAAGCAGGATTTTGGGACTATTCTGGTATTTGACCTAGGGGGGGGAACTTTTGATGTGTCGGTGTTAGAAGTGGGAGATGGGGTATTTGAGGTTAAGTCCACTAGCGGGGATACCCAACTGGGGGGGAATGATTTTGACCAGAAAATTGTCGATTGGTTAGCTGAGAAGTTTCTGGAAGAACAGGGAATGGATCTCCGACGCGATCGCCAAGCCCTTCAGCGCCTGACAGAAGCAGCGGAAAAGGCTAAAATTGAACTATCTGGGGTGGGGGTAACGGATATTAATTTACCCTTTATTGCGGCGGATGCTGACGGACCGAAACACCTGGAAACTAGACTCTCTCGGGGAGATTTTGAGGGATTATGTGCTGATCTGATTCAACGGTTGCGCCGTCCGGTTAAACAGGCTTTGGTTGATGCCCAAATTTCACCTAGCCAGATCGATGAGGTGGTATTGGTAGGGGGTGCAAGCCGGATGCCCATTGTTAAGCAGTTGGTGCGTAGCCTAATTGACCTTGAGCCTAATCAGGGGGTTAATCCTGATGAGGTGGTGGCTGTGGGGGCTGCTATTCAGGCGGGCATTTTGGGGGGTGAAGTGCGCGATATCCTGCTATTGGATGTTACCCCCCTATCGGTGGGATTGGAAACTATTGGGGGGGTGATGAAAAAACTCATACCCCGCAATACTACTATCCCGGTGAGGCGATCGGATATTTTCTCGACTTCGGAGAATAATCAAACCTTGGTGGAAATTCATATCCTCCAGGGAGAAAGGGAGTTAGCTAAGGATAATAAGTCTCTGGGACGGTTTAAGCTGACGGGTATTCCACCAGCGCCTAGGGGTGTGCCTCAAGTACAGGTGGCTTTTGATGTTGATGCTAATGGTATCCTCCTGGTGACGGCTTTGGATAAAACTACTGGTCGCGAACAAAGCATTACTATTCAGGGTGCTTCTACTCTGTCTCAGGAGGAAGTTAATCAGATGATTCGCGAAGCGGAAGAGTTTGCAGACCAGGACCGGCTGCTACGGGAAAGGGTAGAAAAACGCAATCGCGCTCAGGCTTTGACTTATCAGGCGGAAAGACAGTTAAGGGAGGTAGCCCTAGATTATGGGATGCAGTTTGCTCAACGTCAACGGGGCCGTATTGAGACTTTAATTAGGGCGCTGCGCGATAGTCTGGAAAGAAATGACGATCGCGGTATTGATCAAATTGGGGCGGATCTGCAAGATGCGCTATATGATTTGACTCGCGAGGTGTCTGTTTTTGCGGTTGATGATGATGATGATGATCTGTTTGGATCGATTCGTCGGACTTTTGGAGGTGGCGATCGCCGTATCCGTGACCCCTATAATATGCCTCCGGCTACTGGCTATTCCCGTTACGATAACATGGGAACGGGAACTGGTCGCCCTGGTCAAAAATATTATCCCCAAAGTAATGATTGGGATGATGATGATGACGATTGGCTCTAATGGTGGGCTGTTTACGGTAATAGGGGAGGCTGTGGCGTGGGGTTCTCTCACCAGGCTTCCCCCGGTTTTGGTGGTTCGCTGCTCCCTTTTCTGAGATGCTGTTACTGCTCAGTTTATATTGTGATTCAATTATGCAAAATTTTCGGAATTATTATCAGATTTTAGGGGTTTCGAGAGATGCTTCTATTGATGAGATTAAAAAGGTCTATCGCCGTTTGGCTAGACAATATCATCCTGACTTGAATCCGGGGGATAAGGAAGCAGAAGAGAAGTTTAAGGATATTGGTGAGGCTTATCATATTCTCTCGGATATCGAAAAGCGATCGCAGTATGATGAGTACAGCAAGTTTTGGAAACAAAAGGGGTTTGCAAGTCCGAAAAAATCCCCGGTGAGTGGCTTTAAAACCTGGGGAGGTCGGGTGGCTCGTGGTCGCACCCAAACTCAAACTTCTGAGGTGGATTTTGAGCAATATGCGGATTTTAATAGTTTTATTGATCAACTGATTGGACGGCGGCGGGAAGTGCGGACTGTCACTAATGATACACCCCGTGTGACTTCTTCTGACCCTTATACATCCCCTAATAGTAGGGTAATCCACCGGGTTCCGGTTCGGGAAAATCGACGCAATATTGAGGCGAGGTTGACTTTACCTCTGGAAAAGGCTTACACTGGAGGACCCGAAAGGATCCGCCTGGAAGATGGGCGATCGCTTGAGGTGAATATGCCGCCGGGAATGTTTACTGGTCAACGTATTCGCCTGAAAAATTTGGGCATTCAAGGGGGGGATTTATTCCTGAAAATTACCGTAAAACCTCACGAGTTTTTTAGGCTGGAAGAGTCTAATATTATTTGTGAGGTTCCGGTAACTCCCAGCGAGGCTACCCTAGGGGGAGAAATAGAAGTTCCGACTCTTGATGGTTGGGTGAAAATTAAACTCCCAGCGGGGGTGGTTTCGGGTCAATGTCTGAGACTGGCTAATAAAGGCTATCCTAACGAAAATGGCGATCGGGGTGATCAGTTGGTGGAAATTCAAATTGTCGCACCTAAACAGATCACCTCCGAGGAGAGGGAATTATACGAGAAACTCCGGGAAATGGAAACTTTTAATCCCCGTGAGGATCTCCCGGTTTAGCCACCACCAACAATGGTGACAATTTCTAGGATATCACCTGTTCCCATGGTGGTGGTTTCCCAAAATTGTCGGTGGAGAATTTCGCCATTATACTCGACGGCTACCAAACGGGGATTTAACCCCAAATCTGCTAAAAATTTAGGTAAGCTGGTGTCTGGGGCGCAAGTTTGCGCTTCTCCGTTAACTTTTAGGGTGATAGTGCGATCGCTCATATTTCCCCATGCCAATATTATCAATTACCAATTCTAGCCCGGTTTCTCCCCTAATAATTAATAATTATCGGTGGTGGGGTGGGTTTATTAATATCCTGGTGGGGATGGATAATTGACGGTGGAACCCGCCCCCACAATTAAATAATTATCGGCGGTGGGGCGGGTTTATTAATATCCTGGTGGGGATGGATAATTGACGGCGGAACCCGCCCCCACAATTAAATAATTATCGGCGGTGGGGCGGGTTTATTAATATCGTCGTGGGGATGGATAATTGACGGCGGAACCCGCCCCCACAATTAAATAATTATCGGCGGTGGGGCGGGTTTATTAATATCCTGGTGGGGATGGATAATTGACGGCGGAACCCGGAGGGCGGGTTTATTAATATCGTCGTGGGGATGGATAATTGACGGCGGAACCCGGAGGGCGGGTTTATTAATATCCTGGTGGGGATGGATAATTGACGGCGGAACCCGCCCCTACAATTAATAATTATCGGCTGTGGGGCGGGTTTATTAATATCCTGGTGGGGATGGATAATTGACGGCGGAACCCGCCCCCACAATTAAATAATTATCGGCGGTGGGGCGGGTTTATTAATATCCTGGTGGGGATGGATAATTGACGGCGGAACCTAATTGTTAATTGTTAATTGTCTCGGAAAATTGCCAAGTTTTTGATGATTTCCGAGATACCCTGAATAATTAATAAGACAAAACTCACTATAATTAAGGCTTTAATTGGGTAGCGCGGTAAGCCGCCGGGGTCTGGGGAGACTTCCCGAATTACCCAGGAGTTGGAGACAGCCCCCCAGGAGTAGAAAATAATCATCATGGAAAAGGGAATTAAAAATAAGGCGGTTCCCAATAACTCAACTAGGGCTTTTTGCTTAACATTTAACCGACTTTGAATGACATCAACCCGCACATGGCTATGGTGTTTTAGGGTATAAGCAGCACCTACTAAAAAGATGATATCAAAAATATACCACTGGGTTTCTAACAGGGCATTAGAACTTAAATTTTGACCGATCGCTCTACCGACATACCTACCAATTACATTCCAGGTTCCTACTGCGATCATCACTAGGGCTAACCAGGAAACCACCCGCCCTAAATACTCATTCATTCGGTCAATCAATTGGGATACAATTAGGAGTTTATCCACGTTTTAACTCTCATTTATACCGGGGTTGACAAGCTCTGTACATTTATGATAATATATGGACAGTTACATAATGAAAATCTGTGCCTAAAATCTGAAATTGTCACTATTCCCATTATGTAAAAGTATAGCACGGGGTGGCGCACAAAGCAAGAGACCCCCCAGAAAAAAAAAATTTTCGCAACAAAACTTAATTTTTTTTACAAAACTTAACATAATCTGGGGGGTAGAGAATTTCAGTGAAAGGTGATCGTTTTTGGGGTGGAGTTGGGAATGCTAGGATATAGGGTGAGGTGTAATCCTCCCTAAGCCTATAACCCTCGAACCGAGTTGTTGAATGTGATCGATCGCACAAAAAAAGGCGATCGCCAATTCACAATTAACTCAATCGATTTGCCATAATAGAAAAAGAGTTACCCTAGTTCCCCCATTACCGGGGTAGCGAGGGTATTTAGTGGTCTAGTTGTGGGTAATAATACCGCAGCTATGAGTGTATTTATATTTATGTCAGCTTATTATTTGTCAGCGCGTGTATTCAGTTAAACTCTAAGGTCAGGAAGTCGTCTTATGCACAATGAGCATAATAACAGAAAACCTAAGTCACCTATTCGATTATGGTTGGCAGAAATCCGGAAGTTGGGAAACCGGGCGATCCGAGGCTTGAAGCGATCGCTCCTGGGAAACTGGGTTAATATGAATAGGGGTGATCGCCAAAAAGTGGCGGGGTTTGTGTTGCCGACAGTAACCATGGTGATGTTAGTGGTGGTGCTGTTAACGGTGGCGATCGCATTCCGAGCCTTAGACCGGGCGAGGTTTGCCCAAAATGTGCGGGTTAACCAGGAAGTTCTGTTAGCGGCGACACCGGGGTTAGAACGCGCCACAGCCAAATTAGATCGGGCGTTTGAAAGAATGCCATCAGGAGCCCCTCCAGAAGATAGTTTAATTTCAGAGTTAAAGCCACCAGAATCAGGGAGAGATAATTATACTTTTCGCGGTGAAGAACGACTGACCCTAGAGTTTGATGTAAATGGCAATGGCACTATAGATGATGTGGTGGATATAGATGATCAGGATGGCCCTAGACCACCTCGGGAAAGGATAGATACTGCCTGGGGATTCACAGAAGATTTGAATGGTGACGGCGAACCAGACAGATACAATATTTATGGAATTTTTCTGAGGAGCCCCACAGACGATGAAACTCCCAGAGTCCCCCTAGAAGCCAGGGGATTGCCTCTGCCTAAGCTAGGTTCAGCCTCCAGCCAAAATCCCGACTGTCCGGGTGGTAGTAGTGCAGGTTCAACTTTGGCTGGTACAGGTGGTTGGTATTCCGCATCTGGGGGTCTGCTGGAAAAACCGTTTTTTATCTACTCTGCTAGTATACCCGTCAGTGGTAGGGGTTTTGCTGCTGTGGAAATGCAGGAAGATAGACGAGCCGTTCCTATCACTGTTAATGCTGTGGTCTACGACGGAGACTTAGACATTACCCCTGGTCAACAACTCAACTTGAATGGCCGGATTATGGTTAATGGCAATCTGTTGCATGTTAACCATGTTAACACAAACAGGGCAACAATTGAATATTATCAAGTCAGCAGCCCCAACTCTTGCTCTTATGAAATGGAAAATAGCAAGATTTTAGTGGGGGGAAATGTTGGCTTCGGACAAGGGTCATTAAACCAGGATTCTGAAGGTACAGCCAAGGTACACTTATTCAAACGTGGTGTACCTAAGGTTGATAATTTTACAAGAACTAATAAGCCGGTGAATGCTTTTCCGAATCAGATGGCTACTAACCAATTGGAGTATATGGAGAGAATCAGTGGCTTAGTGTTCGAGCAGAACTGTAAATCCGCTGATACTGACCCTGATGAAGTTAAGGAAGTCGTGAAGGGGGGAACAGATAGGGAGAAAGCCCTAGAACACTACTTCCTGGCTAGAACTCGTCGGGTTCCTAATATCGAAGAAGAGGATTACACCGCCCCCGACCCGGAACACTCCCAAGGATGCAATCAAACTTATGATAAGCGGACTGAAGGTTCGGGAAATGACAATGACCTGCGACCGGTAGATAGATGGATTTATCCCTACAATATTAGAGACGGGGATGCTACTCAATCCATCACCGTCCCTCTTAACGAGTTAGCTCTGAACACTAATGGCAACAAATTAAATTTACCTGCTACTCACCCAGATATAGTCCGACAAGATTCAGAAGAGAAGAAGATTGGCGATCGCATTTTGGTGAGCAATGGTTTACCGGCTAAATGGTATGACGGTAACAGAACCGGTGACGATAAGTTTAACGGAGCGGCGGAAGCACAATTTATCGTGGGTAAGGAGTGGGATAACGCTCCTTCTGGTGAATCAGTTCGCTTCCGCAGGACTCGAATGTTTGATATGCCAGATCTGGGGGATACAGGTCGCAACGGTTTTTGGGAAAGAGCAGCAGCGGAGAAATTCAAAGAACCACATGAGTTCGAGCCGGGGGAGGAATATAAAGAACTGGCGGGAGGACTGCGGGTAGTTACTGGGGCAGGGATTTACTGGGACGAGGGATCGTTTTTGCCTCCGCCCAGGGGTGGTAGGAATGTGGTGTGGCCAGATACCATGCCGATGGGATGGGATGACCCTTTTGATAGCCCTGATCAAGGTTATCAAAGGGGACACCTGAAAATGCGGGCTACTGTGGTGTATCACTATACAACCACTCCCTGGGAGGAGCCGGGCGATCGCCAAAATCCCATAGCCTGTATCAGCAGTTACTACGACCCCACTTTCTACAGAAGCTCTACCGACAACACTGGTAAAAATAAAGATGACTTGCCTTGGGATAGTAGTGCCGAAGGTGAATCTCACAATGGCATAGTGTATGCCCCGCAAATTGAGAGTATCGGTCAATTAACCCCCAGCACAAACCCTCGTAATCCCTATGGTGTAGTATCTGAGGATAGCCCGGACGCGGCTACTCTGGAACAGAAACTGGAATATCAAGCTAGTCTAAAATTCCCTGATGGGCGTTGGGTGAACGAACCCCTGCGTGTAGCCATACGGAAATCTCCTGGAAACCGCACTCTAGCGGATCAGTCAGCTATTGATGCGGCTGTGTGTGCGATTAAAATTCTGACGGATGAGGCAGGGACTCCCACACAAGGTACTATTGACCATGGTACGATTTATGAAAGAACTTTACTGGATGGTCGCCAGGTGAAAGCCCTGGAGGATGATGACGGTTTCTTTGGCACTTATGATCGCGCCATAGAAGACCGCCAACCTCTGGAAATTCGCACCACCGTGATTGACTTAGACAAGTTACGCAAAAAAGCGATCGGTACGGATGAGTTTTTATTGCCCTACAGTGGCATTGTCTACGCCACCCGTGATGATGCCCTGATAGATAATAGCACTGGGGACTCCAGAACCAATCCGGTGGACTTTGTTGTAGACGAAACCCGCCGCCCCAACGGCATCATGTTGGTTAATGGTAGACAGTTAAACCGCCCACAAGGAAGCCCACGAGAAAGAGGGTTAATCCTGGTTAGTAATTTGCCTGTGTATGTGAAAGCAACGGGAAATAGCTTTAACCTGCACCAAACCCCCGGCGGCAATGCCTTGGAGGAGTTTACCCAAGCTTTAGAAGCTAATTGGAGTAACTTCTACACTCGTAGCACTAGAGATGAACGCTTTGCTGACGTCTCAAAAGACCTCTGGCGGCCCGCCACGGTTCTGTCTGATGCGGTAACTCTACTGTCTGGTGACTTTAGGGAGGGATTTCGTAACGAAGGCGACTACAACCTCCGCAATAACATGGTTCTTAGCCTCGATTATATAAATCGCAGAGGCTTAGATCCAGTCAGATTAGAGGATGGCTATGATTTCGGCCTTGGAAGTGATCCCAAATTTGATGAGCCTGACTTCAGTTTTGATTTAAATGGAGATGGTGATCAGGGGGATGAGAACCTAGGACCAAATGACCTGACCCTGGCGGCAGTGCGTAGGCTTAATGGCTTCTATGACAACAACTTTGTCACCAGTGCCAACTTTTGGAACACTACAAACAACAGGGTAGGAATCTGGATGGATGGTGCTTTCCAAGAAAGAAGTTCCTATCTAACCAACTTTGTCACTCCTGTTCAAACTCGCAGAGGAACTCAGGGCATTGAATATGTGATGGAGATTTGTCGCAAACCTCTAGTTTCCATGTGTGAACCAGATGATTGGGTAGTCAGTCAACACGACGACGATCCTGCTGAATTTGCCTCAGACAGAATTGGTGATACCTTTACATACAGTAATAGCGACGACAACCCCACTGTAGGAACAACTGTACAAAGAATACTGCCATCGTGGGAACGCATCTATCCCCGTCGTATTGCTTTTCTTCGTGATAAGACACACAAACTTGTGCTAGATAGAAATGATCATACTATCCCCTTGGGTGTTGTTAATGGCAAATACAACTATTCACCCTTACAGGATGCTGAAATTTGTGTGGATAATGACAGCAGCGAAATATCCTTGAACGAAGAAGATGAATATGATGAAGGCCCTTGTAATAATAATGAAGAAAATTTTAAATGGAAAACTTTTCCCAAGGTGACCACAAAAAGAGCCAATGCACTGCACTTTCAAATGGACGGTGATGTGCCGAAGGTTCATTGGGAACCTGAGCCACCTGATGATGATGATGATGTACTTTATGCACAGCCCATGTGGGAACCTGTGGTGCAACTGAATACAGTAGATTCCGCCAACAACGAACGATGGCTACAAAGGCCTGGCTCAAATACTACTTTTAACCTGATTATTGCCAGTGGTGATTCTCCAATCAGGAAAACCAATGGTAATCAGACTGAACTCAATGGCGGTTTGCATAACTTCCCTCGTTTCCTGGAAATGTGGCATGGCAGAACGGTCAATATCAGTGGCGAATTTGTCCAGTTTAAACATAGCGAATACGCCACTGCACCAATGATGTCAGTTTTGGATCAGGATGATTCCGACTTAACCAAGTTCGGACAACCCCGAAAAACCGGCGATCGTCCCTACATGAACAGTAATGACGATGGTCAAACTACCTTCTACCGAGCCCCTAACCGGAACTATGGTTATGATGTGGGTCTGGTAGATTTCCGAGGGCTGCATGCCCAAAAGAGGCCTCGCCTACTTCGTGACCTGTTCGCGACTCGCCTAGTGACTCCCAGCAGCGAGCCCACAGATAAATACTTCCGAGAAGTGAGTCGGGATGACCACTGGATTCATACGCTGCTGTGTGGCACAAAAGTGAATGACGGCAACCACTTTCTCCCTGATGAGTTGCGCCCTGACGAATGTCCTTTAGACCCTGATAAGTTCTTCCGTCGTTCATAGTCGAACCTAGTAACCCATAACTGACCATCCTATTTAATCATGTTGCATTCTAAGCCAAACCATGTTCAACCCCAAACTATCCCCAAAGTTCTCCCAGTCCAGTGAATCTGGCTACACCCTGCTCGAGTCCATCATGGCTATGGTGGTGGTCAGTATCCTGATGGTGGGGATTTCTCCGGTGTTGGGTTTTGCCTTCGCCACCCGGGTACAGGCTAGACGCATAGAACTAGCCAGCAGAGCCGCTAACAGTTATATCAGTGCTGTCCGTGCTGACCCAACCAATGAACATCAGAACTTGGTGCTGTTAAATCCCAGTGAACCCAACGCTGGACCAACCAGTCGAGACGACTTGTTCTGTGTGGATAATGACGGAACTGGGGGATGTGAAACCGATAGCCCCACGGATATGATGGTTCAGGGAATTGGCATAAATGAGTGTAGCAACAACCTAGAGGAAGGTTATCAGTTGATTGTCAGGGTGTATCGTGCTGACGCATTTGCTCAATCGGAACCACCGAGGGGGTCTGGTCATGTGGCGAGTTCCAGAGTCGGTTTAGGCAGCCCCAGAGACCCCCTAGTGGAGGTGCGAACGGAGATTGCACCGTTTAACGATCCAGATAACCCTCGTGGTGCTAATTTTGTCTTTCAGAATTGGCGTGATCGTTTGGAAGGGGAAGGATGCATCTCACGATGAAGGGGATTAATAGGTTTGGTGATGGTTCCCATGGAGTGCAAAAGTCACTTTATCCAGGTAGAGAGGTAGTTATGCTGTCCCTAGTTCGGTTTTGGTTAATTGGTGTATTGAAAGGTAAGTCAAAAACCACCCAGGGGAATGACTTAGGCTTCACAATGGTTGAGTTATTGATTTCGGCTGTTGTGGCTAGTATGATCATCACGCCCATTCTGTTTTTTGTGGTGGATGTTTTACGAACCGATACCCGGGAAGAAATCAAAGCCAGATCCGAACAGGAGTTACAGGCGGCTGCAGATTTCATTCGCCGCGACCTCTCCCAAGCTATCTATATCTACGACGGTAAAGGGCTTGATGGGGACCCTGCAGATACAGACGCTAATGGGGTGAGGAACCAACTTCCTGATTCTGATGATGTGGTATTGGTGTTCTGGAAACAGGAGTTTATCCCCAATGTTGTTCCCCCCTGCCAGGATAACCGTTGCAATGATGCCCAAGTTTACTCTTTAGTTGCTTACTATTTACAAACAGATGCTTCTGATACTTGGTCTGGTCAGGGGCGTATTTCTCGCTTACAAATCAAAGATTGTCCTAAGGACGGTGGTGAATGCGTGGCCGATATAAAAGATCAAGGTTTTCAATTACCTACATTTGGAGAAGGTACGCTTCAGCAAATAATGAATAGATGGAAACGAGATCCCGACCATGAAATTAAAAGAGCATCACGAGAAGTTCTGATTGATTACATATATCCAAACGCCGTCGCAGGTCTAGCCGAGGATCACTGTAAAACAGCTCTTGGCTTAACTGCAACAGATGATCCACCTGAAGCTGATTTACTATCTGGAGATAAGGGTAGTGGCTTTTTTGTATGTGTGGACTCCGGTAGGACAGCAGCTTTAGTTAACCTGAGAATGAATGCGGCATTTCGCATTGATCCGAATGCTACAACATTCGACCGGAATCGGCGATCGCTTTTTCCTGAGACCAGCTTTTTGGTTAAAGGCTTCGGCACTTTAAATTAACCCATAAAGTCCCTCAATTTATAATAAAAGGAACCCATAAAATGAGTATTTTAATTAACCGAAAAGCGGTCGATTATAGGCGCAAAAACAACCAGTCAGGCTTCACGATAATTGAGATGTTGGTGGTAGCATTAATGGTTGGCATTCTCAGTGCGATCGCAGCTCCGACATGGCTGATGTTTGCCAACAGACAAAAAGTTCGCACCGTTAATGACCGGGTTTATAACGCCATACAAGAGGCTCAAAGCCAAGCCCAATTAACCAGTTTAGGTAGATCCCTCGAATTTGGTGAGCATCAAGGTATACCCGCATATCGAATTTATTTAACCTCTGGTGGACGACCGGACGACGATAACGCAGGTTGGCAAACTCTCGATGTCAATGGCGAGATTAACGAGGGACAAATCACACTGCAAGTTATTCCACCAACAAGCAATAGCCGAGAACACCTAGAATTTGACCATCAAGGAGTTATAGTACCAGAGCAAGATCGAAACAATAATATAACAGAAGATAACCCTTTTCGGGTAGTTGTATCTTCGGCTGATGAGACCGTGATACATTGCGTGCTTGTCAGAACTATCCTAGTCTCTACCCAGAAACGGGAAGGAGATGCTTGCTTTGATGAGTAATTGTAACTAACCTATTGTAACACAAAAAGTTAATTATCGGCTGAATATTTTAACAAAACTTTACCCCCGATTCCCGCCAAGATAGTTTAGAATACACCACAAAAGATATCACCCGTAAATAGGCCTGTTGCGAGTGAGGTTATTTGTGTATTAAATACACAAAATGTATCCTTTTGACCCAGGTTAAATAATGGAAAATAAATTAATTAAGCACTTGCTTCTGGTTCAGAAACAGGCTGTTAATTTAGTGCCTGAAAAACCCGTGAGCAGTGACTTTCAGGGTGCAAAATCGCCAAAACCCCATACAGAATCTGGGTTTTCTTTACTAGAAGTATTGGTGGTGATGGTGATTATATCGATAATAGGTGGGATAGCGGTTCCGACGTGGTTAGGTTTCGTGAATAACCAGAAACTGCAAACTTCTATCCGGCGACTCAACTGGGCTATCCACTCAACCAAAAGTGAGGCTATACTGTCTAGTACATCATGGCAGGCGAGCATTAGGGAATATGGGGGACAGGTACAGGTAGCAGTCCATCCCGCGAAGACTCCCCCTGGTCAACTCCCAGAAGGTTCATGGACTAACCTAGAACCGGGGATAGAAATTCACAACCGGGAAAAAAACAGCAGGGGTAAATATGAGACGACGCTGCGAAAAGTAGACCCTGACACCAACCAAGTCCGAAACGCGGGGACGGTGTACCGAGTTTTATTCAACCACCAAGGCTGTCCGGTCTATAACCCGTCTAATTTCTGCGCCCAAACTTCTCTGGCGGCGAAGGGACGCATTGCTCTCCATCATCCTGAAGTTCCGGGTCAAAAGCGATGTATCATCATTTCGACGCTGATAGGTGCGACTCGCATTGGTCAGCAACAGCAAAGACCGGATCAAAATGGCTACTATTGCCATTAACTAGGTAGGGGCGGGTTCAACGGTCAATTCTCCCTCCCCAGGAGGATATAAATAAACCCGCCCCACGGCCATAAAAATGGCTACTATTGCCATTAACTAGGTAGGGGCGGGTTCAACGGTCAATTCTCCCTCCCCAGGAGGATATAAATAAACCCGCCCCACGGCCATAAAAATGGCTACTATTGCCATTAATTAGGTAGGGGCGGGTTCAACGGTCAATTTTCCCTCCCCAGGAGGATATAAATAAACCCGCCCCACGGCCGTCAATTTTCCCTCCCCAGGAGGATATAGCGCTTCTCATCTCTATAAGGTACAGCCCTCACCCCAAACCCCTCTCCCAGAAAGGGAGAGGGGCTTTGAGAAGTGAGGAACCCTTAGTCCGGTGCGTCAGTACAGAATTTTTGGGTAATATCAAAATGGCTGGGGTCTGACGCACCCTACGGGGAATTAGAATTAGGTGCGTCAGTACAGAATTTTTGGGTAATATCAAAATGGCTGGGGTCTGACGCACCCTACGGGGAATTAGAATTAGGTGCGTCAGTACAGAATTTTTGGGTAATATCAAAATGGCCGGGGTCTGACGCACCCTACGGGGAATTAGAATTAGGTGCGTCAGTACAGAATTTTTGGGTAATATCAAAATGGCTGGGGTCTGACGCACCCTACGGGGAATTAGGTGCGTCAGTACAGAATTTTTGG
>Ga0213836_100217_pt1 | contig 53369 bp, 59 predicted proteins | sample SWPATP03_FD_160578 | JGI IMG/M metagenome (GOLD analysis project Ga0213836, IMG submission 160578) | Coastal seawater microbial communities from Marineland, Florida, United States - SWPA TP0 #3 | ecosystem: Environmental > Aquatic > Marine > Coastal | place: USA: Florida | collected 2016-08-05
GTCCGGCCATGACGCCGCTTGCCACACCGGGCGACGCTCCTGTTTCTATCGTGCGGTAAAGAAAAGTGACGGTGGCGCTGTCCTTGAAATACAGGATCAACAGCGTCACTTTGATCCAGAACATGTGTATTCTGGTCATGATGAGACGGGGAAGCGGTAGGCGTCTGCACCGCTTTCATACCATCCCCACCTGAATAACGAATTGGCAACCAAACGATGCGTTAATTGGTGTACGTGGCTGTGTGCAGCTGAGAGGTGATGGCGATGATGAATTGGAGTTGGAGTCGCAACGAGCGGCAGGCCGCGCCAGCAGACGCTGTCACAAATCGGCTCCAGACGTCCCCTCCTCCCATTGTCATTGAGCAGCCACGCAAGGCAAAGCTGTCTCTAGCACTTGGTGGCGGCGCGGCCCGCGGATGGGCGCATATCGGCGTGTTGCGGGCGCTTGACGAAGCCGGCATCGAAGTCGGGATGATTGCCGGCACATCGATCGGCGCGCTGGTCGGAGGCTGTTATCTCGCCGGCAAGCTCGACGAACTCGAAAGCTTTGCCCGATCGCTGACCATGCGGCGGATCGCGGCGCTTCTCGACCTCACCATTGGTGGCGGCGGCCTGATCGGTGGCATGCGGTTGACGAAGCGAATGCAGGAACACCTGCAGGGCATCTCCATCGAGGATCTCGACCGCCCCTTCGTCGCAGTCGCGACGGAACTTCATACCGGGCACGAAGTGTGGATTTCGGCCGGCTCTCTGATCCGCGCCCTTCGGGCGTCCTACGCGCTGCCGGGGATTTTCGAACCTGTGAAATGCAGCGGCCGCACGCTGGTCGATGGCGCGCTGGTCAATCCGGTCCCGACCTCCGTCTGTCGCGCCTACGAGCAGCCGCTGGTCGTGGCCGTGAACCTCAACTACGATGTCTTCGGCCGGTCCGCGGTTGTCAAACACACTGCAGCCGATGCGCCGGACGATCACGAGCGTTCGCGCCATCAGGACGACCCCCGCGTCGGTGTCACCGGCACCATGGTGCAGGCGTTCAACATCATCCAGGAGCGCATATCGCGGGCGAGACTGGCCGGCGATCCGCCTGATCTGGCGCTGCATCCGCGCCTCAACGATATCGGTCTGTCCGAATTCCACCGCGCCGGCGAGGCGATCGACCGGGGCTATGAAGCCACCATGTCGCAGATCGTGGCGCTTCAGCGCATGCAGGAAGTTTTCGCCCGCTGAGATGCGGGCGAAGGTGCCGCTCTCCCAGCCGCCTTACCCGGCGATATAGGCCTTCATCTGTTCGGCCTCGATCTCCACTTCGCGCAGCCGCGATTTCACGACGTCGCCGATCGAAATGATGCCGGAGAGCTTGCCGTCGGCTTCTACCGGGACATGGCGGAACCGTCCCGCCGTCATCATGCCCATCACCTCGTCTGCCGTCTGATCCTCCCGACAGCGTTGCACGGAGGTTGTCATGACGGCCTTGACCGGCTGCTCCAGCGCATCGACGCCTTTGGTGGCGATGCAGTGGACGAGGTCTCTCTCGGTAAAAATGCCGGCAATACGCCCCTCCATCCCGGCAATGATCACGGCACCGATGTTTCGGTCGTTCAAGATGCCCGCGATTTGGCGCAACGTCTCGTCCGGGCTGACGGTCACGACGTTACGGCCCTTCGAATCCAGCATGCTCTTTACGGTCGTCGACATGGCTCGCTCCTCCAAAACCATTCGAACCGAAACGTCTCCCCTCAAAGACGTTTGCGGCACAGTCCCTCGACGCGAAGTTTAAGACGACAGCAACTGGAGATCAAGCGGGCGCCAATGGATGGTCATCGGCGGCAATCCTGTCGAACAGGCCGAAAAACAAAAAGCCGAAGAGAAAGCCACCGATATGAGCATCCCAGGCAATTTCTCCGACATCGGATCCGATCAGCGGCAGGCCGATGGCGACAAGCACGTTTCCGAAGAACCACATCGCCGTGAAAATCACCACTGTCCGGTTCCGGAAAGAGCCGAGTATGGACTGACGTGGATGGAGATGGCCGAAACTGCGGTCGTATCCGCGGCCGTCCGGGAACGCGAACCGGCACGCGGCGCCCATCAAGCCTGAGACGACGCCTGAAGCGCCGACGAGCAGCGTCTGGTCGCCCCAATGCAGGCCGGCGTGGAAGAAAGCTGCCGCCGCTGCCGAGAAAATCCAGAACAGCACGTAGCGGAGAGTTCCGATGCGGCGCACGACCGGCGCTCCAAAGGCAACCAGCCAGAGTGCGTTAAAGCCGATATGCTCGATACCGCCATGCAGGAAGGAATAGGTGACAGGCGTCCACAGCCATTCGAAATTCTGCTCCGCAAACGGAACGACGTAGCGTACGGGCGTGAAGGCGAACCACATCAGCACCGAGATCTGCGCCTCCTCGTCGAGCAAGTAAGCATCGACTAGATAGACGACGGCCAGGAACAGGACCGAGATCACCAGACTTCGGGGAAGATTGAAAACTGGCTGCGACGACTGGTCGTCGATGGCGTCCGCATCCCTGTCCGTATCGTTCGCGGCACCCGGCAGGTCTTGCCTGTCGCTCATCACAATTCCTTCCCTGTTGAAGCGTCAGGCTTACAGGACGACCCGCCTGAAGAAAAGCTGCAGATAGCACCGGATACAAGCACTTAGTCGCCGGGTTCGACATTCTTTCTTCAAGGCTCACCGCTCTGGCATGGTTTTCGCAGCGTTAAGGCTGACCCTCGTGTTGTTCCTTAGAAAGCGGTTCAGCACGGGATGAAGCGTCTCGAAATGGATCACGGGAAAGCGAATGCGAAATCCGGCTACGACGGAAATCTTCGAATACTGGACAGGTCTGTGCGACGGGCGGTTGCCTCCCATGCGCAACGAGATCGATCCGGTCGCCCTGCGCAGATTTCTGCCTCATCTCTTCATCGTCGCAAACGAGGCAGACGACCAATTGACGTTTCGGCTTGCGGGAACGCGGTTATGCGAGTTGTTCGGTGGCGAGTTTCGTGGGATGCCGTTCCGCACGATCTGGGATCTCGAAGAAAACGATCGCGCCCAGGAGGTCGTCATGCAGATCCTCGTCCATGAGAAACCCGCGATTGCCGACGTAGTCCTGAACGTAGCTGGCACGTCGATCGAATGCGAAATGCTGATGATGCCGCTTCGCTCTTCCGAAACCGGAAGCGACCGGGTACTCGGAGCACTTCTGCCTGCCGACGGCCCGTTCCCGGTGGCGGCCAGACCGGCAAGTGGGCTGCATCTTCAAGATTGGGGCTTTGTCGAAAGCGATGAAACCGGCGGGTTGTCCGTCTGCGGGCATGACCAGCCGCAGTTGGTCCAGTCAGGACTTCTGCGCCGCTTCCTGCCGGCGAGCTTCTTCCCACAATGACGGCTTCGGGAACCATATATTAACGCCCTGTCGCTAATGTAGGCTAGGACTCTAGCTGAAAAAGCGCTCATCCATGTTTTCCGGCACCTCGTCTCAGGCATCCGTTTCGCAAGCAACTGCAGCGCAGCGCTCATTCCAACGCGTCTCCGTGAACATCGGCGGCCGCTTGATGCTGGCCGACCATGAGGAATATGCCTGCACCGCGATCGAGATGTCCCCAGGGGACGTCAGGTTCCAGTGTGCCGGTCGTCCACGGACCAACGAGCGGGTCATCGCCTATCTCGACCACGTCGGCCGCCTTGAAGGGACAGTTGTCAGTGTTGCCGGCGGCGGCTTCCTGATGATGATCAACGCGACCGACCGCAAGCGCGAAAAACTTGCCGCACAGTTGACCTGGATCGCCAACAAGCATGAACTCGGGCTGCCGGAGGACCGTCGCCACGATCGTCTCACCCCGCGCAACACCCGTTCGGAGATTACTCTCGACGACGGGCGCCGCTATCCGTGCCGGCTGCTTGACCTTTCGCTTTCCGGTGCGGCTGTCGACATCGAGACCCGTCCGTCAATCGGGACCCCGCTTCGCCTCGGAAACATGCGCGGACGCGTGGTGCGTCACTTCATGGAAGGCGTCGCGATCGAGTTTCACTCGGTCCAGTCCCGCGAAGCGCTGACCGAGTTCCTGTAAGCCTCGTCATATCCATTTTCTAACCCGCCTGCCCGCAGCTGAGTTGTGCTGTGTCAGCGCCGGCGTGAATTCTTAAGATCACCGCCATCGTCAGCGGCGCTGGACCCGCTGGACCCGCTGGACCGACACACCAAAATCCCGAAAAAACACGTCGACAGAATTATTTTGTGCCTTTTCGGGATTTTTTTCGCGCAGTTTTAGGCGGCAAAACGGGCTGTTTTGGTCGCGATTTCGTCCCCGAACGCGGCGAAGCAAAGCAACAGGCACAGGCAGATCGAAGACTTCGCTCACCTTTCGATGATGTCACGTTTCATCAAAGCGATGCAGTATCAGGGAGATAGGAGCGGATAGGTCAAATTTACCTCGCATTTTATGCAAATTCGCCGAAAAAGCAGTGCGTATTTTATGAAAAAGCACGTCGAATTCGACGCGTATTTTCGCCAAAGTTGATTAGAATAAGCATCTGATTTTACTGCGGTATTTTGCGGTCGATCAAAGGGTCTGAGGCATTGTTTCCCCACAACGGGGAGACAAGAAAAATGAACTGCCGTAAAGCTCTCGCATTCGCAATCGCCGCCGCTGCAATGATCGGCTCCATGACCGTCCAGTCCTTTGCAATGCCATCCGGCGCCATGCGCGTTATCGGCAAGGCAAACCCGCCGATCGGTCATTACGAATTCTGCAAGACCTACACGAGCGAATGCGTGGCATCCTACAAGGACGCCGGCCCCGTGGCACTCACCGAAGACACCTGGCGCACGATCCTCGACGTCAACTACACGGTCAACACCTCGATCACACCGATGACCGACCAGGAAATCTACGGCGTCGAAGAGCGCTGGGCATACCCGCGGACCGTCGGCGACTGCGAGGACTTCGTGCTCCTGAAGCGGAAGATGCTGACGCAGCAGGGCATTTCGCCTTCCAACCTGCTGATCACGGTCGTGCTGCAGCCGAATGGCGAAGGTCATGCAGTCCTGACCGTCCGCACCGATCGCGGCGACTTCGTCCTCGACAACATGCGCAACAAGGTCATGATCTGGACCGATACGGAATACACATACCTGAAGCGCCAGGCGACCGATGATCCGGCGCGTTGGGTCAAACTCCAGGACGGCCGGGCGACCGCAGTCGGCAGTGTCAGCCAGTAAGTCAAGATTACCCGACGAACGATCGACCATGTGATCATTCAGAACGCCGGCAGGGCCTCCGAGGAGGTACCCTGCCGGCGTTTCCGTTTATGGCCCTCACCACTGTCGCGCGACTATGACTAACGATCCATTAACCACAAATCCGCAACAATGGCGGTATCGCTGCCGGCGCGGTCGCACCCCTCGTTCGGTCCGCCGGCCACTCCAGTGACGAGAGCCCGGCCGCATGCAACCCGACAGCCTTAGTGAAACGGACAGCCCGCTTCTATCCAGGCGAACCCTATACAAGATCACCGGCATCGTGGTTGCGCTTGGCATAGTGACCAGCGCCATCAGCGTTGGCGGCCGATGGCTCGGCGAGCGGATGATGCTGGGTGGCCATTCCGAGAGCACCGAGACATTCGACTTGGTGATCGGTCAGGATACGATCCAGCTTTCAGCCAACACGCTCCGTTTCAAAGAGCAGAGACGGAGCGGTGCAACTGAACGGGCGGATCTTTATCTGACCTGGCCGGAAATGATGGGCTACAGCGCCACAAATCGGGCGCGATTCGACACCGTCTCCCAGCCGGCATCTCTGATCTTCGTACAAATGTCGCAGAGCACCATGTCGCGCGACATGTCGGGGCGGCTTCAGCCGATCTACGAGGGACTTTTCGAAGGCCCGGCAGAACCGGCTGAGCATGGGCTGACACTGCATCGCCTCCGGGCGGACAGCGGTTACGGGAACGAAGTGATTCTGACGGGCGCACAGCCCGGTGCCGCCTCCCCCTACGCCGTGCGTTGCCTATTTCCATCAGCGGGAGAGCGCCCTACCAGCGGCGACTGCCAGCGCGATATCCGAGTCGGGCAGGATCTGACCGTGCTTTATCGATTCTCGAGCGTGCTTTTGCGCGACTGGCAGAAGATTGACGCCGGAGTTCGGACATATGTCCAAACCCGCCTTGTGACCGGGCACCCGGTAACGCAGGTCAATCGGTAAAATGGTCCTCTGCGAAGCAACCAAACGTTCATCATAAACCTCTTGGTAACGCTGTTCCCCTAGATTGCCTGACAACGGGCCCATCGGGGGCGCTGAGCCCGGACGTAATACAACCACCATGCAAGCGATGAGTGCGGCAGTGTCGAAGAGCATGTTTTCCACAATCCTCCCCAAGGGACGCGTGGCAGTGCCGGGAAAATTTCTCGGTTGTCTTTTTACGGTGATCTTGGCCTTTTCGAGCCTCGCCAGTCCGGCGCATGCCGATCCGAAATATGCAGGGATCGTCGTCGACGCCAAGTCTGGAAAGGTTCTTTACGGCGAGGATCCGGATGGTCTTCGCTATCCAGCTTCGCTCACGAAGATGATGACGCTTTACCTGACCTTCGAAGCGCTCGAGGCTGGTCGTATCACGCTTGACACCAAGGTTCCGGTTTCTGCGCATGCTGCGTCCGAGCCGCCTTCGAAACTGGGTGTGCGCCCCGGCGGCGCCATCAATGTCGATCAGGCGATCCGTGCACTCGTTACGCGGTCGGCCAATGATATGGCGACAGCTCTCGGCGAGTTCGTCGGTGGATCCGAAGACCACTTTGCGCAGATGATGACGAACAAGGCTCGTGCCCTCGGCATGACGCGTACGACGTATCGGAACGCACACGGCCTGCCCAACACGGCGCAGATGACGACGGCACGTGATCAGGCGCGTCTCGGCATCGCTCTTCGCCAGCATTTTCCGCAGTATTACGGTTACTTCTCCATCCGCACTTTCAATTTCGGCAAGCAGACGATCGGCAACCACAACCGCCTGGTCGGGACTGTCCGCGGCGTCGACGGTATCAAGACCGGTTATACCCGCGCAGCCGGCAGCAATCTGGCAACGTCGGCACAGCTCGACGGTCGCTCGATCGTTGCAGTCGTGCTCGGTGGCCGCTCCAGCGCTGCTCGTGATGCAACGATGCGCAAGCTTGTTGCGGAATATCTTCCGAAAGCGTCCCGCGGCGGTCAGAGCAACCTGATCTCGCAGGCTCCGTCCGCTCCGGTTCCGACACCATCGCTTCCCGTCGCAAGCCAGCCGCGTGTCGCTGCTGCAGTATCCGATGCCCGTCAGGTTTCGGCTCTCGACCTTCCTAACAGTGGCCCCATGCCCGGCGCTCGCTATGACGAGACGGCAGCACCTGCTGCAACCGCCTATCTCGGCGAACCTTCGCAGAAGCGGACGGCTTCGGCAGCGATGAATTCCGCAATGCTCGGTTCTGGCGCTGTCCCGACCCCTGCCCCGGAATATGTTCCGAAGCGCAGTGGCGCCGGCGAGCGGACCGAAATGGCGGCAATCGATTCGGTCACCACGGCATCCACCCGCGATACGCCCAAAGTGTCTCTCAAGGGTGATGTGTCCGGTTGGGTCATCCAGATTGGCGTCTCGCCCAATCCTTCGATGGCAAACGAACTCCTGCAGGATGCGCAGGATAAAGGCGGCAAGGTATTGCGTTCCGCCAAACCCTTCACAGTCGCCTTCAGCACCAATGGCGGCCAGGTCTATCGGGCACGTTTCGGGGGCTTCGGCGACCAGAAGTCCGCGATCGATGCCTGCAATATCCTGAAGAAGAAAGGCGTGAACTGCTGGGCGTCGATACAGTAATCGGCCCATCAGACGACCACTGAAAAAAGCTGCGCCAGCCACCGTGTTTTGTATCCGCCGGCGCAGTGAAATCTCGATAGTAATGCGTAAACGGGGTTTCCTATGGGAATGAATGAAAACAGTATCGGCTTCGTCGCCAACGCGACGAAGTCCAAGGCCCGCGGCATTGCGCTCAATCCGCTGCACGAAGCGGCCATGCGGCTTGCGGGAATGGGAATGGCGGGAATGAACCTCTCTTCGCGTTCCCGCGAAAAGACCAAGGATCTCGTCACCCTGCTGCTCAGCCACGGAGCGCGTGCGTGGCGCCAGTCGCAGCCACCGGCTCAGATCCATCTGCATGTCGGGCTGCGTGCCGGACGCGCATCGGTCCGTTTGAGACTTCGCTGACTGAGACTGGGCTGAATAGCTAGAGAAGACCGAGTTCGGCGAGGTGTCGCCGCAACTCTTCCGGCAGCTGGGTGACATCATCTCCCAGTCCGCCGAGGTCCTTCGGGATCTCGTTATCGAGGAGATAACGCCAGCCCTGAAATGGCCGCTTCGGCATCGGCGCGGTTTCGATGACTTCGGGACCGAGCACCAGCTGGCAACGGCCGATACCATCCTCGCCCTTAACTGTGCGAACTTCCAGAAGCTTCTGGCGCGCAGAGACCTGCCCCTTGATCACCCAGTAGAGCGACCCGCCATCGACGAGCTCTTCCACGCGCTTCGGCATCATTCGCGTCGTGTGGATGCTGTGGGGTTCAAGGCCGGCGGACATGGCGGTCAGAGACCGCTCGGCCACCCAGTCCCTCAGGTCCTGGATGGAGTCGGCGCCGACGCAGAGCTTGATCAGATGTAGAGCCATGTCCGTTCAAAGCCGCAAGGACTGCGCCCGGTCAAGTCGGATCTTTCAAAACGGACAACGTCCCACAGGAAGCTCTCAGCACTCGACCACGTTCACGGCAAGCCCGCCCGTCGAGGTCTCCTTGTACTTCTCGCTCATGTCCATGCCAGTCTGGCGCATGGTTTCAATACAGGCGTCAAGCGGCACGAAATGGCTGCCGTCACCCTTCAGCGCCAGAGATGCCGCCGTCACGGCCTTTACGGCGCCAAGCGCATTGCGCTCGATACACGGCACCTGGACGAGGCCTGCAATGGGATCGCAGGTCATGCCGAGGTGATGCTCGAGCGCGATCTCCGCAGCATTTTCGATCTGCTCCGGAGAGCCGCCCATGACCGCAGCCAGACCTGCAGCGGCCATCGCCGCAGCCGACCCGACTTCACCCTGGCAACCAACTTCGGCACCGGAGATCGAGGCATTATGTTTGATGATGCCGCCGATCGCTGCAGCGGTCAGGAGGAAGGTGCGGATGTCTTCCTGCGTCGCGTCGTCATGGAAGTGCAGGTAGTAGCGAACCGTGGCCGGGATGACCCCGGCCGCACCATTGGTCGGTGCCGTCACGACCCGGCCGCCCCCGGCATTCTCTTCGTTGACCGCCATCGCATAGACCGAAAGCCAGTCATTGGCGAGAAGCGGGTTGAGCCGATTGCTGCGCCATTCCTCGTTAAGGCGGTCGTGGATCGCCCGCGCACGGCGCTTCACCTTGAGGCCACCCGGCATGATGCCGTCGACCTTCAGACCGCGATCAATGCAATTCCTCATCGCGTCCCAGATCCGGTCGACGCCTTCGTCGAGTTCGGCCGCGCTCATCTTTGTCAGCTCGTTGGCGCGTTTCATCTGGGCAATCGTCAGGCCAGAACCCTGCGACATTTCGAGCATCTGTTTGGCGGACGAGAATGGATAGGGCACGCGCGCATCGCTTGCCGTCTTCTTGGACGCCCGCATTGCCTCCAGTTCGGTGTCGGTCACGACAAAGCCGCCGCCGATCGAATAGTAGATGCGCTTCAAGAGCAGCCGTCCGTCCCGATCCAGCGCCGAGAAGCTCATGCCGTTGGCATGGCCGGGCAGCGGCTGCTTCTTGTCGAAGATCAGGTCCGTTGCCGGCCTGAACTCGTAGCTGGGGTGGCCCGGCGGGGTGACGCGACCGGTGCGTTCGACGTCTGCAATGATCGCGTCCATCCGATCGGGATCCACGCTGTGCGGCTCTTCGCCGACAAGACCGAGGATAACTGCCCTTCCCGTTCCGTGCCCAATGCCGGTAAAGGCAAGCGACCCGTGGAGGCTGACCTTCAGCGCCGCGACGGCAGCACCCGTCGGGCGTGGCCAGTCATTGGAAAGGAGGAGCTCCAGGAAACGCTTGGCTGCCGACATCGGCCCCATCGTGTGCGAGCTGGAAGGACCGATACCGATTTTGAAAACGTCGAAAACTGAAAGAAACATGATTGTTCACGGGACCGTTCGTTTGGGCAGAGGCTACGCCAAACCTGAGTTCGGCTCAGGCGATCACCCGACATCCGCTTGGACACGAGCGACATGCATCACAGAGACACGCTCTACAGATAGGTGTTGCAAAAACCTATACCAGGCACACGCCTCTTGCCCGGACAGCCGAAACAAAGCAAGACGAAACGAGGCATACACGATTTGTGGCGAGACCCATGACGACTGCGGACTATATCGCGCTGGCACTGTTTCTCGCCCTCTGGGCCCTTTATTCCTGGCTCACAGCGGGGTCTGGCAGTCGCTTTTTCCCCCGCTTGAGCCTTAACCGGGCCATGGCGGAGCGGCGTCGGAACTGGATCTACAACTCGCTTCGGCGCGATCTCAAGATGATCGACACGCAAATCCTGGCCGGCCTGCAGAACGGGACGGCATTTTTCGCCTCGACCTCGATCTTCGCGATTGGTGGCTGCTTTGCGCTGCTTGGCTCGACCGACAAGGTGGAGGACGTGTTCAGCAACCTGCCCTTCGTCTATTACGGCGGGCGGACGGCCTTCGAGCTCAAGGTTGCCGGTCTGACGGTGCTGTTCGGCTATTCCTTCTTCAAATTCGGCTGGGCCTACCGTCTGTTCAACTACTGCACCATCCTGTTCGGCGCCCTGCCGATGATGCACGACACGAATGCTGATCGTGCCAAAGCTGAGATCGCCGCAGATCAAGTCATCCAGATGAACACGATCGCCGCCGGCCACTTCAATGCAGGCCTTCGGGCGCTGTTTCTTTCCATCGGCTACCTGGGATGGTTCGCCGGGCCCTACATGTTCATGGCGATGACCGCGATCGTGGTCTTCGTTCTGACACGCCGCCAGTATTTCTCCGACGCCCGTCTCGCGCTGATGGACCCGGTGAGCGACACCAAAGACAAACAAGAGCGGGACATGCGAACGTGACATCATCAGAGATCCAACCCAATGCCTCCCGCGTGCCGCGCATTGTCTTGATCGATACGCTGCGCGGCGTGGCACTGATCGCCATGGCGACCTATCATTTCACCTGGGATCTCGAATTCTTCGGCTATCTCGATCCGGGGACAGCGACGCAGGGTTTCTTCAAGATCTATGCGCGACTCATCGCCAGTTCGTTTCTCTTTCTCGCCGGCGTCAGTCTGGTCCTTGCACATACGCCGCAGATCCGCTGGCAGTCCTTTGCGAAACGGCTCGGCATCGTTGCCGGTGCAGCCCTTGCCATCAGCGTCGCGACATTCGTCGCCTTCCCGGGCGAATGGATCTATTTCGGCATTCTGCATAACATCGCCCTGTCGAGCCTTATCGGCCTGGCGTTCCTGCGGCTTCCTCCGGCGCTCACGGCTGCGGTCGCCGCGATGATCGCGGTTCTGATGCTGGTCGATTACGTCGCTATGCCGGGAACTCTCGATTCGGCTCTGTTCGACACGCGCTGGCTCGCCTGGATGGGCTTCGCCGAAGCTCCGCCCCGTTCGAACGATTACGTGCCGTTGTTTCCCTGGGTTGCCGCTCTTCTTGCAGGCGTCGCCGCAACCAAGTTCCTGATGACACGAAACGTGCTGCCGCGCATTGCGAAGGTCCAGACAAGACAGAACCTACTCTCAAAGGCCGGTCAGCACAGCCTGCTGATCTATCTCGTGCATCAGCCGATCCTGATCGCTCTCGTCTATCTCTTCTCGCTGGTCCACCCCGCTCCGCCGCCGGATGTCCGCAAAGGTTACATCTTGAGCTGCGAGAGGGGCTGCATAGAGAGTGCCGACGCCAACATCTGCCGCGCGTTCTGCACCTGCACGGCCGATCGGCTGATTGCCCAGAACCTCATGACGCCCATGCAGTCAGGCGTGATCACGCCACAGGACGACCGGATCCAGATGCTCGCACAGGAATGCGCCATCGCTTCGCCGCCTCCCTGAGAGTTCAGGTGCCGACGCCGATTTCGGCGAGACGGGTCAGGCAGGCCTCCTCGACATTGTCGAGTTCGAGCAGCGTTTCCTCGATGTCCTTGCGCTTCTGGCGCAGGTCATCGCGTTTCTCGTCGACCTTCTTCATCAGAAGCTTGAGCTGGCCCATTTCGCCCGGAGGCTCCTTGTAGATCTGGACGATCTCGCGGATCTCCGCGATGGAAAAGCCGATGCGACGTCCACGAAGAATTTCCATGATCAGACGGCGGTCCGCAGCCCTGAAAAGACGCGTACGTCCGCGGCGCTCCGGATGGATCAGGCCCTCATCTTCATAGAAGCGCAAGGTGCGCGTGGAAACGCCGAACTCGCGGGTCAACTCGGTGATGCTGTAATATTTGTTCACGGCCACATCCTGACATTTCTGCCTCAAATAATTGACTTTTACGTAACAGTCAATTTTTCGGATGTTTGCTGCTCTCGTTACCCGATCGCAAACCACCAAGTGGCGAGGCCCAGAAACGAGAAGAACCCGGTCGTGTCGGTGATCGCAGTCACAAAGACCGCGGAGGAAACGGCGGGATCCGCCCCTGCCCGGTTGAGGAGAATCGGCACCATCAGGCCGGCGGTCGCGGCCGCGACCATGTTGATGAGCATGGCAGTGGCAATCAGTCCGCCGATGTTCGGATCCTGAAACCAGAAGCCCGCCACCAGCCCGACCAACGTGCCGATCAGACACCCATTGATCAGGCCGACGCAGATTTCACGCCGTGCGACGCGCCAGGCATTGTGGATATCGAGATCGCGGGTCGCGATGGCGCGCACCGTGACCGTCATCGTCTGCGAACCCGCATTGCCGCCCATGCCGGCGACGATCGGCATCAGGATCGCGAGTGCGACCACTTCTTCGATCGTGGCCTCGAACAGCGAGATCACCGACGCCGCCAGGAAAGCGGTCAGGAGGTTGACGAGCAGCCAGGGCACGCGCGATCGAGAGATATCGACGACGGTGTCGGACAGTTCTTCATCACCGACGCCGCCGAGGCGCATGATGTCTTCTTCCGCTTCCTCCTGCATCACGTCGACGATGTCGTCGATCGTCAGCACCCCGACCAGCCTGCCGTTTTCATCGACGACGGCGGCCGAGAGAAGGTCGTATTGCTCGAAGAGCTGTGCTGCCTCTTCCTGGTCCATGTCGGCGGGGATCGGATAGTTGGTCTCCCGCATGATCGTCTCGATCTTCACCTGCCGGTTGGTGCGCAGGATGCGGTCGAGATAGATGACGCCGAGCAGCTTGAAGGTCGGGTCGATGACGAAGACCTGCGTAAAGCTTTCCGGCAGGCCTTCATCTTCGCGCATGTAATCGATCGTCTGGCCCACCGTCCAGAACGGCGGCACGGCCACGAATTCGGTCTGCATGCGGCGTCCGGCCGAGCTTTCCGGATAGTCGAGTGCCCGCCTTAGGCGAACCCGTTCCGTAAACGGCAGCTGCGCGAGGATCTCTTCGCGATCCTCCTTGTCGAGATCTTCGAGAATGTAGACCGCGTCGTCGGAATCGAGACCGCCAATACCCGCAGCGATCTGCGCGTTGGACATATGCTCGACGATCTCCATACGGATCGCCTCGTCCACCTCGGTCAGAGCCGTCAGGTCGAAGTCGGTGCCCAGCAGCCGAACCATCGCCCGGCGCTGGTCGGGCATGATCGATTCGAGAAGGTCGCCGAGTTCGGATTCGTGCAGGCGCGCTACATGCTGGCGCAGATAGAGAACATCCCGATCGGCGATTGCTGCCCCGACCCTCGCGAGGAAATCGGGCCGAACCGCGCCTTCTTCGGTATAGATGTCGTGGGCCGGTTCGTTGGCCTTGCTGCGACCGCGGGTCTCTTCGCCGATATCGCTCATTGCCGCCCTCGCTATCCGCATCTCGCAGGTTGAAGATAACGGCAGAAACTGATTTTCAACAACCAGATAACCGTCTTAGATCGAACGCGTTTGCCGCTTCATTCCAGCTAGAGCAAATGGTCGGGATGGTCCAGTGCGCAATGGTCAAACATCTGTGGCGAAACGGTTCTCGCCATGCCAATGGGAACACTTGAGAGACGAGGAAGGATAACGAATGGCCCCCCTGACGATATTGCGATATCCGGATCCCGGCCTGTCAAAGCCGTGTCAGCCGATTACCGTGTTCGACGCAGCACTCGAGACGTTCGCGCAGGATCTGCTCGCCACCATGCGGGCTGCACCGGGCGTCGGAATCACCGCCGCGCATGTCGGGGTTCACATCCGGCTTGTCGTGCTCGAACTGTCGGCGAAAGACTGTCCGCGCTTTTATGCCAACCCGGAAATCCTTTCGTTCGGTGAGCAGGTAATGCGCTACACCGAGGGAAGCGTATCCATGCCAGGTGCGACCGAAGAGGTCGAGCGTCCCGCCATGATCCGGTTCCGCTATCAGCGCCTGGACGGGACGCACGCAGAAGAGGACGCCACGGGCTTTTACTCCGTCTGCATGCAACATGAGATCGATCAGCTGGACGGCGTCTTCTGGCTGAAGCGTCTATCGAGGTTGAAACGCGACCGGTTGGTCCGCAAGTGGGAAAAAGGTCGGTAGAGGAACCAAGGCTGTTCCTGACGGTTATCGAGGCAACCCTCTACCGACTGACGAACCTTACGGAAGGAACCACAATGCCCGCCACCCGCAAGCCCGACGATATTTCCCGCGAAGAAGATTTCCGCGATTACGACGACCGCAACATCGACGAAGGCTGGCCTTATGACGATGCAGCCGGTGCCGGTGCGCGTCCGGTCGGCAACGCCGCCTATGGCGAGCCTGCTGCGAACTTCGAAAGCGATCGTAACGAAGGCTACCAGGTCGAAGGCATCGAGGCCGACGGGCAGCAGGAACGGCTTGTCGACAGCGATACGCCCGCAACGATCGGGGTCGAAGAATCAGACGATCTCGAGGAGCGCATCACGGACGCGATCGAGTCGCTCGATATCGCCATGATGGATGCCATCGACGTGCATGTCGATGACGGAGATGTCACGCTCGAAGGCTTGGTCGACGAGGCATCTGCCGTGCGCATCATTGCTGCCAAGGTAAAGAGCATTGCCGGCGTGAAATCCGTCGTCAACAACTTGCGCGCTGGCGGCGTCGATGGACGTATGCCCGACGAGGACTGAGACCTGCACGCCGGTCGTTATGACCGTCGCTTCCAACCATCAGACGATTGCACAGGTCACCGTGAGGTGACCTGTTCTCGTTCGTTCACTGTCGGGCCGAAGATCTGCTCGAAAGCCTCACGAAGCCGGATATCGACATCCGTCATCATGACCGGCAGGCCGAGATCCACCAGGCTGGTCACACCATATCCAGTTATACCGCAAGGCACGATGCCGGAGAAATGCGACAGGTCGGGCTCGACGTTGAGCGACAGACCGTGAAAGCTCACCCAGCGGCGCAGGCGAATACCCAGTGCGGCAATCTTGTCCTCGGTCACCGACCCGTCGAACATGGTGGGCTTGTCAGGCCGCTTCACCCATACGCCAACACGATCCTCGCGCCGCTCGCCGCGAACGTTCATCATGTCGAGCGTCTGGATGACCAGCTCCTCGAGGCCCGCCACATAGGCTCGAACGTCCTGACGCCGGCGCTTCAGGTCCAGCATGACGTAGGCAACGCGCTGGCCCGGGCCATGATAGGTGTATTCTCCGCCGCGACCCGTCGCAAATACGGGAAACCGATCCGGCTCGATGAGATCGGCGGTCTGTGCACTGGTTCCTGCAGTATAAAGCGGCGGATGCTCCAGCAGCCAGACGAGTTCGTCGGCATGGCCGTCGGCAATGGCTGCAACCTCCGCCTCCATCGTGGCGATCGCCACGTCGTAAGGCACGAGTTCGTCCGAAACCCGCCATCTTACGGGCGGAGAGTCAGCTTGCGGCAGCATGGAGAGATTGAGATCGGTGCGTGTCAGCATGGCCAGTCTTCTGTCAAAAGCGAACAAGGGCGGCAAGAGCCTTGTTTTCCGGGACTTTATATAAGGTTATCCCCAACCCGTTTAAATCCTTCAAAAATCTGTCACGACGCACTTGTGCACCCCAAATCCTTTTGCTACATGCTCGCTCGCCGGAGCAATTCGGCTCTACCACGGATGCGGTCGTGGCGGAATTGGTAGACGCGCAGCGTTGAGGTCGCTGTGGGGCAACCCGTGGAAGTTCGAGTCTTCTCGACCGCACCAAAAGAACCCGGCTTCGGCCGGGTTTTTTCGTTTCTGGCGCCAAGCGACGTTTCAAGCCTCGTCATGATCACCAAATTCACATCTTCAGAAACGAATTGACTTCTTGCTGCTTCCGGAACATAAACAGAACAACACAGGAGCGTAACATGGCAACCGCAGAAAAATTCATCGTTCTCCAATTCAAGAAGAACCGCGGCCATATCGTCCCCGGTGAAATGCGCCAGGCCTCGAACGCAGCTTCGGCCGAGAAGATCGCGACGGCCATGTCGGTGCGCGTCATCGGTGTCGCAGCCTATTCTGTGATGGTGGACGAAGAGACGGGCGATATGACCTCCCCGCGCCTTCTCATCGAACACGGCGAGACCACGGAACTCGCGGCCTAAGATACCGCGACCTCTGTATCTGAGCATCGGATATGTTTTCCGGTGCTTGCAGCACCAAGCGTTGCTGATGTGCCCACACCTGCGGCTTGCCGACAAGGTCAGCCTGTGTTTGAACTCAGGTTCAATTGAAAGCGCAGGCCAATGCCCCCAAAGACTTCCGAAAACCCGCTCAAGGGCATGGCGATCATGGCCTCGTGTATGGCCATTCTGCCTGTCATGGATGCCATCGCCAAATACATGGCGAATTTCGAGCACATGTCGCCCGGACAGGTCACTTTCTATCGGTTCCTGTTCCAGTTCCTGAGCCTGCTGCCGCTGGTACTGCTTTCCACCCGGTCGCTCATCCATGCGAATCGCCCGTGGATGAACCTGTTGCGCGGCACGTTGCATGCGTCGGCAAGCCTGATGTTTTTCGCAGCCGTTAAATATATGCCGCTTGCCGACGTGTTCGCGATCTACTTCGTCGAACCGTTCATGCTGACGATGATGTCTGCCATCTTTCTCGGAGAGAGGGTCGGCTGGCGGCGCTGGCTTGCAATCGTGGTCGGATTCGGTGGTGCGATGATCGTGATCCAGCCGAGCTATTCGATATTCGGCTGGACGGCGCTTCTGCCGGTCGCCTGCGCCTTTCTCTTCACGCTCTACCTGTTCCTCAACCGCGCCATCGGCGAGAGTGATTCGCCGCTGGTGATGCAAACTATCGCCGGCCTCGGCGGCACCGTCTTCATGGGCCTTGCGATGACAGTCGGAAGCGGTTTCGGCGTGGCGGACTTCGAGCCGTCCCCGCCCGCCTCCGCGCTCGGGTTGCTGCTGCTGGTCGTCCTGGGTTCGATCTCGGGATACATGCACCTCCTCGTCGTCAAGGCGTTCAGGATGGCACCCCTGTCGCTGCTCGCACCCTTCCAGTATTTCGAGATCATATCGGCGACAGTGCTTGGTTATGCGCTGTTCGGCGACTTTCCAACGGCATCGAAATGGTTCGGCATCTTCATCATCGTGGCATCGGGCCTGTTCATCATCTGGCGCGAACACTCCCAGTCGAAACAGCTCGTGCCTGCGTGACCTTCGTTGACAACATCCATCAACCATCGTGAAAAGACCCCATGAGCCAAGACCCGATGTCCCCTGACAATCCCATGCTTCTGAGCGGATACTCCAATGTTCCGCCGGGAATGATCGCGACCGTGGTAACCTGCCTGCAGATGCTGGAACGACCGGAGCCGGGTTCGATGCCGCCTGCGGGCTCTCTTACCGTCGAACACTGGCCGTCGCCGTCGATCGAGGATTACCGCGCGCTCTACAGATCGGTCGGCGAACACTGGATGTGGACCTCGCGTCTCATCATTGACGACGCCGAGCTTTCCGCTATCCTTCAAGACCCACTGATCGAAGTTCATGCCCTGATGGATGGCGATCGCGCGGTTGGGCTTCTGGAACTCGATTTTCGCAAGGAAGGCGAATGTGAGATCGGCTATTTCGGTCTTGCCGCCGGTACAATCGGCAAGGGAGCCGGCCGGTTTCTGATGAACGCTGCAATCGAAAAGGCGTGGTCGCGGCGGATCTCCCGCTTGTGGGTTCACACCTGCCATCTCGATTCGGCGCAGGCGCTGCCATTCTACCAGCGCTCCGGCTTCAAACCCTTCAAGATGATGGTCGAAGTCGTCGATGATGTCCGGCTGACGGGGTTGGTGCCGCGCAGCGCCTCTCCGCAGGCACCGATCATCGAGCTCTGACCGATCACCCGATTGCGACTATTCATACCGTCTTCCGGCTTGAGCCCGGACCACTTGCCGTGCAAAAGTCGCGGTAGAATCTTATAGATAAAATGGAGTGACACCATGGATGTCCGCGCCGCCGTTGCCGTTCAGGCTGGCAAACCGCTCGAAGTGATGACCGTACAGCTGGAAGGCCCTCGCGCCGGCGAAGTGCTGATCGAGATCAAGGCGACCGGCATCTGCCATACCGACGATTTCACCCTGTCGGGTGCGGATCCGGAAGGCCTCTTCCCCGCCATTCTCGGCCATGAAGGCGCCGGCATCGTCGTTGATGTCGGACCGGGTGTAACCTCGGTCAAGAAGGGCGACCACGTCATTCCGCTCTACACGCCGGAATGCCGCGAGTGCTATTCCTGCACATCGCGCAAGACCAACCTTTGCACCTCCATCCGCACCACGCAGGGCCAGGGCGTGATGCCTGACGGCACCAGCCGGTTTTCGATCGGCAAGGACAAGATCCACCATTACATGGGCTGCTCGACATTCTCCAACTTCACCGTTCTGCCCGAGATTGCCGTTGCCAAGGTCAATCCCGACGCGCCGTTCGACAAGATCTGCTACATCGGCTGCGGCGTCACGACGGGCATCGGCGCCGTCATCAATACGGCCAAGGTTGAAATCGGTTCGACCGCGATCGTCTTCGGTCTCGGCGGTATCGGCCTTAACGTTCTGCAGGGTCTGAGGCTTGCCGGCGCCGACATGATCATCGGCGTCGACATCAATCCCGACCGCAAGGAATGGGGCGAGAAGTTCGGCATGACACATTTCGTCAACCCGAAAGAGGTCGGCGAAGACATCGTGCCCTATCTCGTCAACATGACCAAGCGCAACGGCGACCTGATCGGCGGCGCCGACTACACGTTCGATTGCACCGGCAATACCAAGGTCATGCGCCAGGCGCTCGAATCGTCGCATCGCGGCTGGGGCAAGTCGGTCATCATCGGCGTTGCCGGCGCCGGTCAGGAGATCTCGACCCGTCCGTTCCAGCTGGTCACCGGCCGCAACTGGATGGGCACGGCCTTCGGCGGCGCCCGTGGACGCACCGACGTGCCGAAGATCGTCGACTGGTACATGGAAGGCAAGATCCAGATCGATCCAATGATCACCCACACGATGCCGCTCGAAGACATCAACAAGGGTTTCGAGCTGATGCATTCGGGCGAAAGCATCCGTGGCGTGGTGGTCTATTGACCACCCTGCCGTCCTACACGACCGATGTGCGGAGACTGGAAGAGTTCTCCGCACTCGATCTCTATGCCATGCTGAAGATGCGCGTGGACGTGTTCGTCGTCGAGCAGGAATGCCCCTATCCGGAACTTGACGGCAACGATCCGGCCTGTCTGCATCTGCGTCTTCTCGACGGCCGCGATCTGCTGGCCTGCGCCCGCATCTGGCGGCCGGAGCCCTCAGACAATCCGCGCATCGGCCGCGTTGCCGTCTCGCCGGATCATCGGGGCAAGCGGCTCGGCGAAGCGTTGATGCGCGAATCGATCGCCGCCTGCGAACAGGCCTATCCCGGAGAAACGATCGAGATTTCCGCGCAGGCGCATCTTCAGAAATTCTATGCCTCGTTCGGCTTCTCGCCGATATCAGAGGAGTATCTGGAGGACGGTATTCCGCATGTGGACATGCTGAGGGCAAAGCCTTGATCTATGTCGATGCCGATGCCTGCCCCGTGAAGGCGGAAATCCTCAAAGTCGCGGAGCGTCACGCGTTTGAGGTGACGTTCGTTGCCAATTCCGGCTTGCGTCCGTCCCGCGATCCGATGGTGAAGAACGTCATCGTCTCGGCCGGTTTCGACGCTGCCGACGACTGGATTGCCGAGCGCGCCGGCCCTGCCGACATCGTCATTACGGCCGACGTGCCGCTTGCCGTGCGTTGTGTGGCCGCCGGTGCCTTTGTCACGGGACCGACCGGGCGCGTGTTCGACGAGACCAATATCGGCATGGCGAGCGCCATGCGCGATCTTGGCCAGCATCTGCGCGAGACGGGCGAAAGCAAGGGCTATAACGCAGCCTTCTCGCCACGCGACCGATCCAAATTCCTGGAGACGCTGGACAGGCTCTGCCGGCGCGCCAAATCAAACGGCTAGACCGCGCTATCAAGGCGGTACGGGAGGGCGGATGTCGACACAACAGGGCAAGGCATCGCTGTGGCACTGGCGCCGCCGCCGGCATGGGCCCTTTTTCGCATCGGCGATCGTCGCAGTCGTCGCGTTGCCTGTGCTGATCTGGCAGCTGCCGGAGCTTGCCGCAGCGCTGACGGCGATCGTCTTTTTCGTCGTCTATCTTGGATTGATGGCATTCCGAATCCCGCATCTGGACGCCGACCGCTTCGAGAAAAGCGGCCAGAACACCGATGAACCGGCACCGCTTATCTTGGCCGTCACGCTTGCTGCGGCGGCGATTTCGTTGGTGACGCTGTTTGAAGCGATGAACGACAAGCAGACGTCAGGTGCGTTGGATGTGATGGTCGGCTTCGCCGCCGTCATTCTCGGCTGGTTTTCGCTGCACATGATGTTTGCCCTACACTACGCCCACCTCTACTGGCGCCCCGGCGACGACAAGGTCGAGGGCCCGGTTGGCGGTCTCGACTTTCCGGGAACCGATCGCCCGGGCGGCTGGGAGTTTCTCTATTTCGGCTATATCATCGGCATGACCGCCCAGACGTCCGATGTCGCGATCACGGCGACCGACATGCGCAGGATCAATCTCCTCCACTCGGTCGTGTCTTTCTTTTTCAACACGGTGCTGGTAGCCGCTGCGGTCAATGCCGTCGTTTCGCTGGCCGGCTGAAGTCCAACATCGAGGAACATGACCGATGAAGATCATCTCACAGAGCACCGCATTTGGCGGGATGCAGGGCGTCTATTCGCATCCGTCGGATGCCTGCAAATGCGATATGACGTTTGCCGTGTTCGTGCCGCCGCAGCCGGTGTCTGAGCCGTGCCCGGTTCTCTGGTATCTGTCGGGTCTCACCTGCACCCATCAGAACGTGATGGACAAGGGCGAGTATCGCCGGCTGGCTGCAGAGCTCGGTCTCGTCATCGTCTGCCCCGACACAAGCCCGCGCGGAGACGACGTCGCGGATGAGGCGACCAACTGGCAGATGGGCAAGGGTGCCGGATTTTATCTCGATGCCACGCAGCAGCCCTGGGCCGAGAACTACCAGATGTACACCTATATCACGCAGGAACTGCCCGCCCTCATCGCCGAGCACTTCCGCGTCGACATGAGCCGGCAGGGTATCTTCGGCCACTCCATGGGTGGCCACGGCGCCATGACGATTGCTCTCAAAAACCCCGACCGGTTCAAGAGCTGCTCGGCCTTTGCGCCCATCGTCGAACCGACAACAGCCGACTGGTCTGCGCCGTCGTTTGAAAAATATCTCGGTGCCGATCAGGCTGCATGGCGGCAATACGATGCCTGCGCGCTGGTGAAGGACGGGGCGCATTTTCCGGAATTCCTGCTCGATCAGGGCAAGGCCGACAACTTCCTCGACAGCGGCCTGCGGCCATGGCTGTTCGAACAGGCAATCGAGGGCAAGGATATTGCCCTGACGCTCAGACTGCATGAGCGCTACGACCATTCCTACTTCTTCATCTCGACATTCATGGACGACCATCTGCGCTGGCACGCCGAGCGTCTGGCCTAGTCTCCCGTCCGAGGATCAGGACGCCCGCGCGCAATCGCCCGCGGGCGTAAAATCTCAATTCTTGTCGACTGCCCAGGCACCGGGGCCGGAGAAGACGAGATACAGGAAAATGAAGCAGAACAGGATGGCGCCTTCGCCGCCGTTCAGCGCCGGCCAGAAGCCCTTGCTGGCATGCGCCATGAAATAGGCGACTGCCATCTGGCCGGACAGGAGAAACGCGACCGGGCGGGTCATGAAGCCGACAACCAGAAAGGCGCCGCCGACCACTTCAAGCAGTGCTGCAATCAGCAGAAGCGGCGGCAAAGCACCGTCGCCCATCGGTGCCGGAAAACCGAACAACTTCATAGTGCCGTGCTCGATGAAGAGCAGGGCTGCAATGATTCTCAGCACGGCCAGCGCCTGCGGACGGTATTGTCCCAGACTATTGAAAAACTGCATGTCAAATCCCTCTCGTAGCATTGCCGCGGCTGCGCGGCAGCAAACGAGTTAAGCTCGGTTTGCCTGCGGAAATCAAATGCATTTCGTCAAGAATCAGGGTTCGAACAGCGCAGATGTGATGGTTGCGGAATGTCCGCTGCGCAGGCGGAACTCGCTTGCCACCCGGTCGGCGATCTTTCTGGCAAGAGCTGCATCGGCATCCTTGTTGCCGAAAAGGAAGACCGACGTTTCGAAGGAGCCCGTCGCGACCGGTTCACCTGTCGAGACGGAGACGGCCTGAACCGTGACCCTCGCCTCCAGCCGCCGGCCGAATACGACGGGAACGGGCGCTGCGCGGTCGATGCGAACGGAGATGATGGTTCGCGGCAGCATGCTCGGCCGCATCGTCGAGCGGACAGCCTCATCGATCAGCATGTCGGTGGCAATGACGAGGCCCTGTGGCACGTCGGGCCGTGCCGTCACGAAAGCTCCCCTGACGTCGTAGAGGAGCTTGTCGCGCACACCATCTTCCAACGGCATGCGAAACGCCATCAGCGATGGCGTCAGGGTCAAGATCAGGGCTAGGCGCAGGACACCGGAACGCATGGGAAAACTCGATACGCAGACTGTACCGATCTTCCGCCAACAGGGTTAGAGAAGGATTAAATCCGCCCTGTGGTTGCGTCAAAAACCGCAGCAGCGGCCTGCATCTCTTCGAACCGGTTTGCGCGGCGATGTTCGGCCTCCGCATCGGATCCCCAATGCTCGATTGCCCAGTCTTCCTCCAGATGCGCAAGGCGCCATGTGTCATCGACGGAAAGCTCACCTTCGGCGAAAGCAATCGCCAGGATTGCGGAGCCCGTCAGCGATGTCACCGTGTGGAGAGACGCAAGCTCGATCGGGGACGCATATTTGCGCAACACCCCCGAAAGGGCGGCGATCGCTTCCTTAGGCTGCTCCTTGGGCATGACACCCTCGATCACCTCGAAGCGCGCACCGATCGCGTTGGCTGCCCAGTCGAGGACCGGATCCCACTGCTCGGCTTGGCGAAGCGCGAGGTTTGCAGGTGTTTCTGCGCGGTAGCACAACATATCGCTGGACGAGAAGCGAAGGATGTCCTCGAACACGGCCTGCGGGTCAGCGGCAATGCCGTCGATCGCGGTGTTGACGAGCCGTGTCACCGGCATCGTGCGCGGATCGATCACATCCACCTGCGATGCCCATTCGTCGCGCACGAGTTCGGCAACCCGTGTAGTCGGCATTCTCAAAGCGTTCTTGGCGGGTGTCTTCACCGGCCGTCCGTCGAGAAGGATGGCGTAGTCACCCTCGCCTTCCTCAACCGAGACTTCCTTGTAGAAGCGCTTCGGCAGAGGCTTGTGCATCTGGATCTGTGCCCGCCGGGTCGGATCTTCGTGGCTGAGGCCAGAGTTCGGATCGGATAGAATGTCGCGCATGAAAAACCTCAGCCGATCAACGGCAGCAATTCGCTTGGATGATGGACGATGTGGTCTGCGCCAGCTTCGCGAAGCTCGTCGACCGAGGCATATCCCCAGGAAACACCGATCGCTGTAGCACCGGCCGCCTTCGCCATCTGCATGTCATAGATCGCGTCGCCGATGACAAGAGTATCGGCCGGCAGAATTCCAGTGGCGTCACAGCATTCGGTGACCATCGCCGGATGCGGTTTCGACGGGCAATCATCTGCCGTGCGGCTGACGACGAAATGGTCTGCATAGCCGTGCGTGTTGATGATCATGTCGAGGCCGCGACGGGATTTGCCAGTGACAGCTCCGATCAAAAGGTCGTCTCGCGGTCCGATCGCCTCGATCAGATCCTGGATGCCATCGAACAAAGGCTCGCGGAAATCGAGATCCTGGCGCACCACGGAAAAGAGCGACTTGTAGTAGGCCATCATCTCGACGGCTTCTTCATCGGCATGCGGCTTGCCGTCGATGCGGGCGATCGCGATGTCGAGCGTCAGTCCGATGATCGACTTGGTCTGCGCCAATGTGGGTTCCGCCTTGCCGAAGTGGCGGAAGGTGCGCAGCATCGTCTCGTGGATCAGTTCGGCGCTGTCGACCAACGTGCCGTCGCAATCGAACAGGACAAGCTTCATTCCTGGTCCTCCCGCCGACCATTCTCCATGTCGAAGCCCAGGAGGTTCCAGGACTGCACCATGTGCGGCGGCAGCGGAGCCGTGACCCGCAGACGACCGCCATCCGGATGCGGGATGTCGATGTGGCGCGCGTGCAGATGCAGCTTTTTCTGGATGCCGCCCGGGAACGGCCAGTTGTGGTCGTCGTCGAAATATTTCGGATCGCCGATGATCTGGTGACCGAGATGCAGCGCATGGACACGCAGCTGGTGCGTACGGCCGGTATAGGGCTCCATCTCCAGCCACGCCATCGTCTGCGCTGCGGTTTCCAGAACGCGGTAGTAAGAGACCGCGTGATCGGCGCCCTCCTCACCATGTCTCGCGATCCGCATGCGGTCGCCATCCGGCGTCTGTTCCTTGACCAGCCAGTTGGAAATCTTGTCCTCGCGCTTGCGCGGCACGCCCTTGACCAGGGCCCAGTAGGTTTTCTTGGTATCGCGCTCGCGGAATGCCGCGGTGAGCTTCTGTGCAGCACCGCGGGTTCGGGCAACAACCAGGACGCCTGATGTGTCGCGGTCGATCCGGTGGACGAGACGCGGTTTTTCGCCTCTCTTGTTGGTGAAGGCATCCATCATCTGGTCGATATGGCGGGTCACGCCGGATCCGCCCTGCACAGCCAGACCCGCCGGCTTATTGAGAACGAAGACCTTGTCGTCTTCATGCAGCATCATCCGCTGCAAAAGCTCGTAGTCGCCGGCGTGCTTCAGATCCTTGCCCGCGATCGGCCCGCTGTTCTTCGCGTCGGTATCCATCGGGGGAATGCGGACCATCTGGCCGGGCTCAACGCGCGTGTCGCTTTTCACACGGCCACCGTCGATGCGCACCTGTCCGGAGCGCAGTAGTTTCTGTAGAGGGCCGAAGCCGAGACCCGGGAAATGGATCTTGAACCAACGGTCGAGGCGCATGCCTGCCTCGTCCGCCTCGACGCGGATATGCTCGATGCCTGCCATCAAAGCTCTTTCATCTTATCTGTGATCAGTCCTGCCCTTTAGAGCATTGCCCGCCCGAGCGCCAGCCCAGCAAAGACCGCACACAGCGACACACCAACGCTTGCGATGACATAACTTGCCCCCGCCACGGTCGCGCCGCGCTCGAACAGCGAGATGACATCCAGCGAAAAGGCCGAGAACGTCGTGAAGCCGCCGAGAAATCCAGTCACCAGCAGGAGACGCATCTCAGGCGAGGCGTTGAGGCGCCGGGCAATCACCTCGCTTAGCAAACCGATTGCGAAACAGCCGACGATGTTGACGGTCAGCGTTCCCCAGGGAAAGTTCGGCCCGAACCGGCGCAGCGTCCAGACGCCCACGAGGTAGCGGGCGACGGAACCGAATGCGCCGCCGAGTGCGACAAGTATGATATTGATCATCGAGATATCCAGAAAAGTCCTAAATCGTGCCTACCGTTAAAATGCCGGGATTTTGGTTAAATCGCGGCAAACTCGGCGCATATTACATATGTGCCGAATGGGTTGAAGGCGGTTGCTATGGTTCAGGTGACGACAATTTCGGCAAGCATGGCAGCGCTCGCCATAGAGACGTTAAGAACGCCGCCGCAACTGTCCGTCAAAGCGAGAATTGGTGAGGCCAAACGTGTCGCCGAACGCGCTTCAGCGCGTGATCAGAGTGCGACCGATCCGACGGTCACCGGGGCGATGACGCTTGCGACCAGCCTGTCTCTCGATTTCCTCGATGCCGGCCAGCAGCCTCCGCAGCAGCAGGCATCACTGCAGATGGCCGAAGCCGCCTATCGTGACACGGAAGAGTGACCCTCAGACCCCGAGTACAAGAAGTCCGACACCCTGAATGCCGCTGACGAAGCGGCGCCAGCTTTCGGGTATTGTGAAATACATCCGCTTGGCGAATGGACGGATGACCGGAAGCCAAGCCTGCGCGTAGAGGCGCCCTTTCCACGAGAATGGCAGGCTATAGCCGTTCAGCACCAGTTTCTGGTTTGCCCAGGATTGTTTGTAGGCGCCATCGCCGCCGAGAAGATCGTAGGTCTTGATCCTGTTGTCGATCAGCCAGCAGACTGTCATTTCCATCTGCACCTTGCCGGCGGAGAGATGCCGCAGGCTCCAGTCGAAGCTTCCGAGATAGGCATAGTAGTGCCCTGCCCGCACGAAGCCGAGCTCTATCGCCACCGTGACATCGCCGGCCCGCAGGATCGAAAGGCACGCACCCTCTAGCAACGCGGCATCACCCGTCAGGCTCGCCAGGAAATCGTCCAGGCCATCGAAGGAAAAACCGCTGCTGCTTCTCCCGGTCTCGCGCAGCCAGACCCGCTTCATCGCCGCACATTCGCGAACGTATTCGGCAAACCTTTGATCGGAGGGCCAGATCATCTCGAAGGTGAGTTCGCCGAGCCGCGCCAGGTGGTTGCGCCGACGGTTGCGATTGCGCTTCTTCAATTTGCCGCCGTGCGAGCGGTATGCGTCCGAGCCCGCAAACTGCGTGAGATCGAGCACGGCGCTGCTTCCGCCGTAGCCGCGGATCTTCGGCTGTGAGCGAAGCAGAAGACCCAGCGAGGATTGATGCGGAACGGGGTGAAAGATCGCGACATCGCAATCGGGCATCATCTCGATACGGGTCAGCAACTTGCCCATCAGCAATCCGGCAAGATGGGCGTCGTCGCACAGGAGATTGCAGTATTGCGAGTGAGGGGCGCCGAGGTTTTCCAATACCCTTATGCCGCTGACGGTCTGAACCATCAAAGGCCAGACTGCGACGAGACTGCCGTTGCGCCACACAGTCTCGATCCGGAATTCGAACGCGGAGCCATTGCCGGCAAAGGCTGCGACCCAGCCGCGGCACCAATCGAAACTCTGAAAATAGGTCAGCCGGTCTTCGCACCGGCTTTCAAGGGCCCGCCAGGCGTCGGCAACCGTGTCGATTTCCGCGAGCGTGCTGAGGCGTCGGTAAATACCGGCGTCCGGTTCCGGTGCACTGGAAATATCCACGATCTTCGTCCCCACAAAGCCAACCCATCGGCAGAATAGATGGCGGAGCTAAACGAGATATTACGCCTGAGATCACATCCCGCGTGATCAGTTATGCTGGTTGACAGGACGGAAACCCTGGACCGGGAGCGTGAGATCGAGACTGCCGGACTTCTCGAAGGTCAGCTCCAGGGGCACGCTGTCGCCCTGCTTGAAAGGCGTCTCGACTTTGGTGAACATCAGATGCAGTCCACTGGGCTTCAACTCGACGGTCTGGCCGGCCGGGACCGCAATGCCGCCTTCGAGACGGCGCATCTTCATGATCTGGCCCTGCATCGACATTTCGTGGATCTCCACGGCAGGCGACAGAGGCGATGAGGCGGAGACGAGTCGATCGTTTTCGCTGCCCGTGTTGCGGATCACGAGATAGCCACCGCCGACCGGCTGGCCGGGAAGCATGGCACGCACATAACCGCCGGAAATCTCGAGCAAACCGAGTTGAACTGTGGCGCCCGATGTGGCCGCCGGATCGGACGATCCGTGCATGTGCATGCCACCATTCCCGGAACCGGCATCTCCCGCCTGGGCATAGGATTGATCTGCCGCCGCACCAAGTGTCGCTGCAAACAGCGCCAGAGTCGCAAGAAATTTCATGACAACGCCTCCCATCGTCTTTCAAGACGACGGGTAGAGCAGATTCCTGAACGTCCGGAAAGCTTGAACCTTGGCACTCAGTCGCGATGCCTAACTCTATGGTGTGCGACAAAAATCTTGGTCACGACGACATTCTCCCCTTGTCAAACCTGTCGCCTCCTCGATAATGAACCTCATACCCGTTGGGAGAAGCCGCTTCGATGCGGTGCCGAAGGAGCAACCGCCCCGGAAACTCTCAGGCAAAAGGACCACGGGCGACCAACCGGAACTCTGGAGAGTAGCAACCGTCATCGGGGGCTCGCCGAAGGGATAACAATCTCAGGCGAAAAGGACAGAGGGGGCTCGAAACAGGCGCGTAACCGCGCCCTGATCAGAGCCGGCGTGTGAGCTGATTTTACTCAGCGAGCGCCAAAACCTGGAGGCGCCTTTTTGGACGATCACTCAGTTCTCAAGACCACACCGCTCAACGCGCTGCATCTTTCGCTTGGTGCGAAGATGGTGCCGTTCGCGGGCTACGACATGCCGGTGCAATATCCGCTCGGCGTGATGAAGGAGCACCTCCATACGCGTGCTGCCGCAGGCCTGTTCGATGTCTCCCACATGGGCCAGGTCATCGTCAGAGCGAAGTCCGGCGACTATGCAGATGCAGCACTTGCGCTGGAAAAGCTCGTTCCGGTCGACATCCTGTCGCTGAAGGAAGGCCGTCAGCGTTACGGGTTCTTCACCGACGACAATGGCTGCATTCTCGACGACCTGATGATCACCAATCGCGGCGACCATCTTCTCGTCGTCGTCAACGCCGCCTGCAAGGATGCCGACCTTGCGCACATGAAGGCGCACCTTCCGGACTGCGACGTCACCCTGCTCGACGACCGCGCGTTGATCGCCCTCCAAGGTCCACGTGCCGAAGCTGTTCTGGCCGAGCTCTGGGCTGGCGTCTCCTCAATGAAGTTCATGGATGTCCGCGAAGTGCCGCTGCACGACGTTGCTTGCATCATCTCGCGCTCCGGTTATTCCGGCGAGGACGGTTTCGAGATCTCGATCCCGCAGGACCATGCCGTGTCAGTTGCCAAGGCATTGCTCGAGCACCCGGATTGCGAAGCCATCGGCCTCGGCGCCCGTGACAGCCTGCGCCTCGAAGCCGGCTTGTGTCTTTATGGAAATGATATCGACACCACGACCTCACCGATCGAGGCATCGCTTGAGTGGGCGCTGCAGAAGGCGCGCAAGGCCGGCGGCGACCGTGAAGGCGGTTTCCCGGGTGCGGACCGCATCCTCGCCGAACTGGCTGATGGCATCAGCCGTCGCCGAGTCGGCCTGAAGCCGGAAGGCAAGGCGCCTGTGCGTTCGCATGCGAAACTGTTTGCCGATGCGGACGGGCTCAAGGAGCTCGGCGAAGTTACGTCGGGCACATTCGGCCCGACAGTCGAAGGTCCGGTCGCCATGGGCTACCTGCCGGTTACCCATGCAGCAGCGGGTACGCAGGTCTTTGCCGAGGTCCGTGGAAAATACCTGCCGATGACGGTGGCCGCGCTGCCGTTCATCACGCCGACCTACAAGCGATAAACACGCGCGGGCGGCCTGGCCCCATCCCCGGCCTCCCCCCACGTCATCCCGATCCACGCTTTCCTCAAGAGGACATCCCCATGCTGAAATTCACCGCCGAACACGAATGGCTGAAACTCGAAGACGGCGTTGCCACCGTCGGCATCACCACCCATGCTGCCGAGCAGCTCGGTGATCTCGTGTTTGTCGAACTGCCGGAAGTCGGTGCCGAGCTGGTGAAGGACGGCAATGCCGCAACCGTCGAAAGCGTCAAGGCAGCCTCCGACGTCTATTCGCCGCTCGACGGCGAAGTCACCGAAGTCAATCAGGCGATCGTCGACGACCCGTCGCTGGTCAATTCCGATCCGCAGGCTGCCGGCTGGTTCTTCAAGCTGAAGCTCAAGAATGCGGCTGACGCAGACGCGCTGATGGACGAAGCTACCTATAAGGAACTGATCGGATGAGCGACTCGACCGACTTCCACTTCACCGACTACGATCCTTACGACTTTGCCAACCGTCGCCATATCGGTCCCTCCCCGACGGAGATGACCGATATGCTGGCCGTGATCGGCTACAAGTCGCTCGACGCGCTGATCGATGCCACGGTTCCCGCCTCCATCCGTCAGCAGAACCCGCTGACCTGGGGTGCGGCGCTGACCGAACGCGAAGCGCTCGACAAGCTGCGCGAGACCGCCAACAAGAACCAGGTGCTGACCACGCTGATCGGACAGGGCTATTACGGCACCGTGACGCCGCCGGTCATCCAGCGCAACATTCTGGAGAACCCAGCCTGGTACACGGCATACACGCCCTACCAGCCGGAAATCTCCCAAGGCCGCCTCGAAGCGCTCCTGAACTTCCAGACGATGATCTGCGACCTGACCGGCCTCGACGTCGCCAATGCCTCGCTGCTCGATGAAGCGACGGCGGCTGCCGAAGCCATGGCGCTATGCCAGCGCCAGGCGAAATCGAAGGCAACCGCCTTCTTCGTCGATCACGCCTGTCATCCGCAGACGATCGCGTTGATCGAGACACGTGCAGCGCCGCTCGGCTGGAGCGTGATCGTCGGTGATCCGATGACCGATCTCGACCCGGTCGACGTGTTCGGAGCGATCTTCCAGTATCCCGGCACCAATGGTGAAGTCCGTGATTTCTCCGGCCTGATTTCCCGCCTGCACCAGACCGGTGCGGTCGCTGCTATGGCGGCCGATCTTCTGGCGCTGACGTTGCTGAAATCTCCAGGTGAGATGGGTGCGGATATCGCGATCGGCTCGTCGCAGCGGTTTGGCGTGCCTGTCGGTTACGGCGGCCCGCACGCGGCCTACATGTCGGTCAAGGATGCGCACAAGCGCGCCATGCCCGGCCGCCTCGTCGGCGTCTCCGTCGATGCCCGCGGCAATCGTGCCTACCGCCTGTCGCTGCAGACCCGCGAGCAGCATATCCGCCGCGAGAAGGCGACATCGAACATCTGCACCGCGCAGGTCCTGCTCGCCGTGATGGCCTCGATGTACGGCGTCTTCCACGGCCCGGAAGGCCTGAAGGCGATTGCCCAAGCGGTGCACAAGAAGGCCGTGCTGATGGCCAAGGGCCTGGAAAAGCTCGGCTACACGATCGAACCCGATTCGTTCTTCGACACGTTCACCGTCGAGGTCGGCCACATGCAGGGTGTGATCATGCGGGCGGCCGTTGCTGAAGGCGTCAACCTGCGCAAGGTCGGTGAAACCAAGATTGGCATGTCGCTCGACGAACGCACCCGCCCGGTCACGCTCGAGGCCGTCTGGCGCGCATTCGGCGGTGACTTCAAGGTGTCGGACTTCCCGGTCGAATACCGCCTGCCCAACGCGCTTCTCAGAAAATCGGATTACATGACCCATCCGATCTTCCACATGAACCGCGCCGAAAGCGAGATGACCCGCTACATCCGCCGCCTGTCGGACCGCGACCTGGCGCTCGATCGCGCGATGATCCCGCTCGGCTCCTGCACGATGAAGCTGAACGCGACGGCTGAAATGCTGCCGATCACCTGGCCGGAGTTTTCCGACATCCATCCGTTCGTGCCCGTCGACCAGGCGCTCGGCTACAAGGAGATGATCGACGATCTCTCGGCAAAGCTCTGCCAGATCACCGGTTACGATGCTTTCTCGATGCAGCCGAATTCCGGTGCGCAGGGCGAGTATGCGGGCCTGCTGACGATCCGCAACTATCATATCGCCAATGGCGATACGCATCGCGACGTCTGCCTCATCCCCACCTCCGCGCACGGCACCAATCCTGCCTCGGCCCAGATGGTCGGCATGAAGGTCGTGGTCGTGAAAGTGCTCGAGAACGGCGATATCGATCTCGAAGACTTCCGTGCCAAGGCACAGCAGCATGCGGCAAATCTGTCCTGCTGCATGATCACCTATCCTTCGACACACGGCGTGTTCGAGGAGACGGTGAAGGAGATCTGCGAGATCACCCATGCCAATGGCGGCCAGGTCTATCTCGACGGTGCCAATATGAACGCAATGGTCGGATTGTCCCGCCCGGGTGACATTGGCTCCGACGTTTCGCATCTCAACCTGCACAAGACGTTCTGCATTCCGCATGGCGGCGGCGGTCCCGGCATGGGGCCGATCGGCGTCAAGGCGCACCTGGCAAGCCACCTGCCCGGTCACCCGCAATGGGCCGGAGAACTCGGCAGCGAAGGTGCGGTTTCGGCGGCGCCGTTCGGCTCTCCCTCGATCCTGCCGATCTCCTGGTCCTACTGCCTGATGATGGGCGGCGAAGGGCTCACGCAGGCGACGAAGGTTGCGATCCTCAACGCCAACTATATCGCAGCCCGGCTCAAGGGCGCCTACGATGTGCTCTACAAGTCCGCAAGCGGACGCGTCGCGCATGAGTGCATCATCGACACCCGCCCGCTCAACGCCTCGGCCGGCGTCTCTGTCGACGATGTTGCAAAACGCCTGATCGACTGCGGCTTTCACGCCCCGACGATGAGCTGGCCGGTTGCCGGTACGCTGATGATCGAACCGACGGAATCGGAAACGAAGGCTGAGATCGACCGGTTCTGCGATGCGATGCTGGCAGTCCGCGAAGAGGCTCGTGCGATCGAAGACGGTCGCATGGACAGGGTCAACAACCCGCTGAAGAACGCCCCGCACACGGTGGAAGACCTGGTCGGCGAATGGGATCGTCCTTATAGCCGCGAACAGGCCTGCTACCCGCCGGGCGCTTTCCGTGTCGACAAATACTGGTCGCCGGTCAACCGCGTCGACAATGTCTATGGCGACCGCAATCTGCTCTGCACCTGCCCGCCGCTTGAGGACTACGCGGAGGCCGCGGAGTAACACGAATACCGGAGAGGCCCAGGCTTTGGGCCTCTCCGGGATATATTTTCGCGCAGCCCTTGTTTAAGTGCAATTATTCTCTATTTTGAGTTTCATCGAACTTTGCTAGCGACTCGTCCGCAGCTCCCGGAAAACTTGGAGCTCTTTCTGATTTCCTCTCAACGTCGATCTACCCCCGACCCCGGATTTCAGGGTTGGCAACTTACTACGATTGAAAGGAAATCGTTATGGATACCGGCACTGTAAAGTGGTTTAACAGCACCAAGGGTTTTGGTTTCATTCAGCCTGACAACGGCAGCCAGGATGTGTTCGTTCACATTTCCGCTGTTGAGCGCGCTGGCATGAATGGCCTGAACGAAGGTCAGAAGATCAGCTACGAAATCGTCCAGGACAAGCGTTCTGGCAAGAGCTCCGCAGACAACCTGCGCGCTGCTTAAGGTTTTGTCATTGCCCCGCGTGACCACGGATGTACTGGCACGAAGGCGGCGATGATGGTGGAAGGTCGGGGTTCATCTCCCGGCCTTTTGTTTTTTCGTCCATTCTGAGGTTTTACTGTGCTAGACGGTTTAACTTCGAATGGGTGAAAAGAGAGCGGATGTGAGATCGCTTCCCGATCAACCCGCGTCCGACAAATTTCAAGAGATAGCGGTTCGCCGCGTAAGGAGATATTTTGCAGGTACTCGTCAGAGATAACAACGTTGATCAGGCTCTCCGCGTCCTGAAGAAGAAGATGCAGCGCGAAGGTATCTTCCGCGAAATGAAGGCTCGTAGCGCTTACGAAAAGCCTTCCGAGAAGCGTGCACGTGAAAAAGCAGATGCGATCCGTCGCGCGCGCAAGCTTGCTCGCAAGCAGATGCAGCGCGAAGGCCTGCTTCCGGCTCCGAAGAAAAAAGTCATCGTAGCTCGCGCCCGCTAGGCTCCGACATGAGCGTGGTTTTGAGCACAAGCCAGAGCCACGCAACCAATCGCAGGATGGCAGTCTATGCCATTCTCGCGGTCCACGGCAGACATCGGCCGTTTCCAGGAGGAAAGCATGACAGCGACCAAGGACCAGTTCTTCAAGCCCGCGAAAATGTCGGCACAAGCCAAATCGGAGCAGACCAACTCCGTGGTGCGTGACATCCTGGACGCCGAAGTTATTGCTCGTGAAAAGAAGACAGAAAAACTACGTGCTCTGCGGCTCCAGCAGACCGCTGATGCCCCCGCCCCTGTAAAAAAAGCGGCGACGAAGACCAAGCGCGCGGTCAAGACTTCCTAATCTTTCGTTTTACTCCCGACTGCTTTTCCCGAATTGAACCAATTCGTTGGTTCTGCGTTAACTTGCACTGCGGGACGCATGCATACTCCGGGATGCAGCGCTCAGGTGTCGCCTTTTCAAAGACGCCCCGCAGTCTTTTCTGATCATCCGGCTATGCCGATATCAGGAGAGTGCCTGTCAAGGATGCGAGGGTAGAATGTGTCAGGACAACGCCTCATCGGCGATCGTGCTAGGTTCGGATGATCTCGAACTTCTTCAGAGATTCCTGGAAGCCTGGTGCGAAGAAAGACATGTGGACGTGTCGAGCGAGGAGGCTCAGACTGTCGCATCGGGTCTTTTCAACTGGTACCAGTTTGAACTCAATGATCGCAACAACCTCAAGTCGGAACCGCCCGAGCCTCTGCCGGAATCGGTCGAATTGAAGCGATTGCTACGGCAACTCGCCGTAGCCTGATATTGGGCCCTGACCGTGCTGCAATCGCGGCTCGCTCGGGATTACGGGATACGAGCGATCACTTTGATCTCGAAATCGAACCCCGCGAGCCAGTTTACCCCGACCGCTGTCCAATTCGGGTACGGCTTTTCCCCCATTATGCCCAAGCGAACTGCCTGAATCGTCCCGAACTGATTTTCAGGGTCGGTGTGAAACGTGGTGACGTCGATGATGTCGTCGAACCCGCAGCCTGCCGCTGCGAGAACCGCACGCAGATTGTCGAACGCGAGTTGAACCTGTTTTTCAAAATTCGGTTCCGGCGTTCCGTCATCACGGCTGCCAACCTGTCCGGACACAAAGAGAAGATCACCCGACCTTATCGCGGCTGAGTATTTGTTGATCTCGTAAAGGGCCTGTCGGCCTGCGGGGAAAATTGCTTCTCGTTCGATCATAGCTCGTCTCCAATCGGTTGTTGCGTCCACGGCGTTGCAGGAGCCTTCCCTGACCAAGTCAATCTTGATATACGCTCCGTATGCAACTGCGTATCTCAGATACGTTGCGTATGTCAACTGCTGTAAGAATTCGGTTTAGGGGTGAGCGATGGCGCCGAGCAAGCGTACAACGATGATGGAAGAAACCCGGGTCAAGCTGATCAGCGCGGCGCGCAAGTCCTTCGCCGAGAAAGGCTATGCCAGCTCGTCCATGGACGACTTCACGGCGTCCGCCGGCCTGACGCGGGGTGCGCTCTACCATAATTTCGGTGACAAGAAGGGTCTTTTACAAGCGGTGATCGATCAGATCGATTCCGAGATGCTGCGGCGGATGCGTGCTGCAGCAGACCACGCTAGCGGGACACTTTGGGACGGCTTTCTTGCCGAGGCGGTCGCCTATATCGAGATGTCGCTGGAGCCGGAAATTCAGCGCATCATGTTGCTGGATGGTCCTGCTGTCCTCGGCGACCCATCGCGTTGGCCCAATCAGAACGCCTGTCTGCGCACCACGGCGGATACGGTCAGCGCTCTCATCGCCGAAGGGACGGTCAAGAGTATGGATGCGGAGGCCGCCGCACGTCTCATCAACGGTGCGGCACTCAACGCCGCACTGTGGATCGCTGCGGCCGACGATCCGCCGGCCGTGTTGGAAAAAGCCGTCGAAGCGTTCCGTCATCTTGCCAGCGGGTTGCTGACGAAACAGCCCGTATGATCGCCCACCTCAACCTCGACGGCGATAAGTCGGAAGATTGCGAATTCCTGAGAGGATCTCCACTTCGTCCTCGCTCTTCGGCTTGCCGAGGAGAAAACCCTGCAGCTGTTCGCAGCCGTCTTCGACCACCATCCGGTGCTGCCCGAAGGTCTCGATGCCTTCCGCGACGACGGGCAAGTCCAGGCTCTTGCCGAGACCGATGATGGCTTTGACGATGGCACGGGCGCTGTCGCTTTCCTCCATCTCGCTGATAAAACTGCGGTCGATCTTGATCTTGTCAAAGGGGAAGCTGTGCAGGTTGCTGAGCGACGAATAGCCGGTGCCGAAGTCATCCATCACCACATGGACTCCCAGCGCCTTCAACCGGAGCAAGGTCGCGAGCGTCGTGTCGCGATCCTTGAGCAGCGAGGTCTCTGTGATCTCGAGTTCAAGCCGGTGGGGCTCCAGGCCGCTCTCATCCAGTGCCGACGCAATCATGTCGACAAGGTTCGGGAAGCGAAACTGGATGGCCGAAACGTTGACCGCTACCGCCAGGCCGTCATCCCAGGTACTGGCGACCCTGCAGGCTTCGCGCATCGCCCATTCACCGATCGGCACGATGATGCCGGTTTCCTCGGCAACCGGAATGAAGACGCTCGGTGAGACATTGCCCCATTGCGGATGCTTCCACCGCATCAGGGCCTCATAGCCCGAACAGAGGCCGCTTGTGGCATCAAAGAGTGGCTGGAATACCATGCTGAGTTGCGAGCGCAGTACGGCGTAGCGCAACTCGCTCTCGATCTCGCGCCGCTCGCGCAGCTCTGCGTCCATTGCCGCGGAATAGAATGCTGCCGTACCACGTCCCGAGAACTTCGCATTGTAGAGGGCCATGTCGGCCGCATTGCGCAAGTCATCAGGCGTTTCTCCGTCGTCCGGATAAACCGCGCAGCCGATGCTGACGCCGACGGCGGTGGGATCGAGTGCAACATTCATTTCGGTGCGGAAGGTTTCCAGGATACGCTCGGCGAGCAGGTTTGCGCCCGCCGGCTGTTCGACGCCTGTCTGGAGGATGATGAACTCGTCGCCGCCGATGCGGGACGGCGTATCGGCCGGACCGACACAGCGCCGCAGGATATCGGCGACCCGGATCAGGACACGATCGCCTTCCGCATGGCCGAACACATCGTTGACGGCCTTGAAGCGGTCGAGATCAAGGGCAAGCACCGCCAGCACATCGCCGGAAAGTGCAGCCGTCCTCAAGGCACCGTCGAGCCGATCGTTGAAGAGCGTACGGTTGGGAAGGTCAGTCAAAGCGTCGTGGCGGGCCATGTGTTCGATGCGGCGCTCCGCAATGCGCTTCTCGGTCAGATCGCGGACAGCCAGAACCTGGCAGGAGCGACCGCGATACTCGATCGTATGGACGGCAACCTCGAGAAAGACCTCACGGTCCGTCACTTTCGGCGTGGCAGCGACTGCGGAATCCCTTTGAGCCGTCAGCGGAAGACCGTCGGCTGCCGCCAGCAGATCGTCAGGATCTCGGCCGAGGATGTCGCGGTCGCGCAGCAACAGCAATTCGGCAAAGCGAGCATTGGTCTCAATGACGCGGCCATCGCGAACCACCGCGAGGCCTTCAAGCGTCGCGTTGGCGAAGCCACGCAAATCCGTCAGATACCGGTCGATGAAGCTCGCGGCAACAGTCGTCAGCACGATCACACTCATGACGATCGAAACCGCGCCGGTCAGCCAGATCCGCCCGCCACCGTCGAGCGAGGCCTCTGGAAGCGTCGGATCGGGGATCAGCTCGGTCGCCGACATTGCAGTGAAATGCAGGATGCAAATGGCAGCAACACTGGCAGCGACTGCACAGATCAAGCGCAGGGTGCTTCTTCGAAGCGTCGTGGAGGCGAACGCCGCGGTGAAGAGAGAGAAAGAGACAACAGAGCCGATCAGGATGGGCGTCATTTCGTAGCGGGTCGTGGCCGCGGCACGGATCGCTTCGGTGCCGATCAAGTGCATGGCGGCGACCGTGACCGTGGCGACCATGCCGGCTGCGAGCGAAGAAACCGTCTTCGATCGATCGGCAATCTGCAGCGCCAACCAGAAGCCGGCGACGGCAGTCAGAGCCGAGACAAGGGTGAGGACGCGCTCGAATTCGATCGCGATCGTGCCCTGGTAGGCGAGCATTGCCACGAAATGCGTCGACCAGATGGAAAGCCCGCCCGTAGCGCTGGCGACAAGGAGCCAGATCCGCCGCCGACGTTCGTTGCACTCGATCGCCCGTCGATGGATCAGAAAAAAGGCGAGCATGCCGACGACGCAGATGCCGGCCGCGAGAAGAACAGTGCTTCGATCATGCTGAACCACGACGCATTCGAGAACTCGAAACATGGATGCCACCACAAGAACGCACGACGAACAATTTCATCGACTTGTCAGCGAAACATTAGGTGTTAATATTTAAGGAAATAATAATATACAGTGCCGGCATGCACGTGTCCAAGAACGCGCCTTGGGTACGGGATATCGATCCCAAAAAGGCTTATCCGGCCGCCTTTTCAAGCCCGGAGCTCAAATCCACTGCCGCGAACGCAGCGGTCAGGATTTCGGTCCCAGCGCCAGGCTTCGTCGCCTCTGACGACAGGATTTGGCGGAACCGACGCGCACCGGGATAACCCTGAAACAGACCAACCATGTGACGCGTCACGTGATGCAATCTGCCACCGGAGGCGATAACCTGATCCGCATAGGCAATCATCGCGTCGCGCAGCGCCAGCCAGTCAGGGTCTGGATACTCAAGTCTTCCATCCAGAAGCGCATCGACGCCCGCCAGCAAGCCGGTGTTGTGATAGGCAGCGCGGCCGAGCATGACGCCATCCATCGCCTCAAGATGTTCAGCAGCTTGCTTAAGATCGGCAATACCGCCGTTGATCCCGAGAAACACATCCGGGTTCTCACGCTTCATCCGATGGACCAGATCGTAATCCAGTGGAGGAACCTCGCGATTTTGTTTTGGCGACAGTCCCTGCAGCCAGGCCTTCCGGGCATGGATCCAGATCGCGTCGGCACCGGCACCAATCATTCGCGCGAGAAAGTCCGGCAGGACGTCGGCCGGCACCTGATCATCAACGCCGATGCGGCATTTGACGGTCACAGGCGCCTGTGAAACCTTTTTCATGGCTGTGACGAGATCTGCAACATGCGCAGGGTCGCGCATCAGGCAGGCACCGAATGTACCCGACTGCACCCGGTCCGAGGGGCATCCGACATTGAGGTTGATCTCGTCGTAACCGTAATCACCGGCGATCCGGATCGCCTCGGACAGCTTTTCCGCATTCGAGCCGCCGAGCTGCAAGGCAACAGGATGTTCTGCCGGCGAATAGGACAAGAGCCGCTCCCGCGGCCCATGGATGATCGCATCGGCGACGACCATCTCCGTATAAAGAAGCGCGCGCGACGACAGCTGCCGGTGCAGGAAACGGCAGTGACGATCGGTCCAGTCGATCATCGGGGCGACAGCGAAGACTTTTTTATGAGGATGCGTTGGCATTGGTTCCGAGCGACTATTCCGGTGCGTGGCGGCACGGATAACAAGATTTTGAGCCTGGCGAAAGACAAACGGCAAAAATGCGTTGTCGCCAGGTTGGTGCGGATTGGAACCGGCTGGAGCGTAGATGGGCTGTGTCTCGAGGTGAAAGCCTCTTCTACAGGGAATTCGACTTTGGACGGACGAGATGCCATCGAAGGTGAGCGGTCGCCAACCAAGGTGCAAACCCTACCCTTCAGTAGCAAATTTTGTTTAATCCGAGCAAAATGCGTGCTAGTCAGGCATATGAGTTCTTCTCGCGGTCTTGAGATAGATTTTGCAGAGCCGGCCATGGCGCATGTCACACGGGCGGCGTTCGACTTGAACGGATTTTCGGCCGAGTATGTCGAGCTGAGCGGTGCTGAACCGTATGACTTCAGAAGCCGTGGCGAGAACCACTATCTCGCGTTGCACGATATCACTCTCACTGATGGTGAGCTGCGCGTGGACGGTCTTCCGACGCTCCATAAAAAGGACTTGCGCGACACGATCACCTTCGTGCCCAAAGGCTGCGGCATCGAGGGCTGGTGCCAGCCTCAGCCACGAACCAACCGATTTGTCGCTATGTATTTCGATCCAAAGGCGATCCGCGACGATCTGGCTGGTAGATATTCCGAGCGGGATCCTGCGCCGTTCGCTTACTCGCGCGATCCACAGTTACGCGTCACACTCAAGAAGCTTGAAGCGGTTCTCAGGGCGCCTCATGTGGACGAGCTCCACGCGGAGAGCGTCTGCCTTCTGGCATCGCTTGAGGTTTTCGGGGTCATGGCCGACAGGCAGGGGCGTCTGTCGGACCGGCAGATCGCCGCGGTCACGGATTTCGTGGAGGGGCATCTGCAGGCAACAGTCGGTCTGGCCGAGCTGGCAGCTGTCGCCGGGCTCAGCCGTTTTCATTTTTCCCGCGCCTTCAAGGCAACGACCGGGGAAAATCCACACTCGTTTGTTCAACGGCGGCGCATCTCGCGAGCTGTCACGCTCCTTGCTCAGGTTGACCTGCCCATCGACGCGATTGCCGGGGCAGTCGGGTACAAGGGCACACCACAGTTTCGAAGGGCGTTTCATGAGGTGATGGGGACCTCGCCGCTGAAATATCGTCTGCAACGTTAGGCAAAATGGCGGGGGCTACAAATGGGCTATGAGTACACAGATGCCAGTCTGATCGTCTGCGATAGGGAGCCGATCACGCGGCTCGAAGAGATCCAGAACTTCGCGTTCCTCGTTGCGATGTCGAACGACTGGACGATCGTTCGCGTATCCGAGAACTGCGAAACATTCTTCAACGTCAAACCGGAGAAACTCCTGGGCACGCGCTTCGACACGTGGATCAGTGAGACGGCGCTCCACGACATCCGGAACCGGATGGCGATTTTGGCGTCAACGACAGGAGAGAGAATCTTCGACGTGAAGCTGGTGCAGGGATTGCCCAACGTCGATCTGTCGATCCATTTTCAGGGCGATCTTCTGATTGTCGAAGGCGAACGGACACAAAAGACCGAACGGGTGGAGGCGGCTTCGATGGTTCGCGCAATGGCTGCGCGTCTGACCAAAGTTCCTTCAATCGAGAAATTCCACAGAGATGCGGTCCGACAGGTCCTGGCGATCACCGGCTTTGATCGAGTAATGATCTATCGGTTCGACACAGACGGCCATGGCGAAGTCATCGCGGAATCAACACGCGCCGGGGTGGACAGCTTCCTCGGGCTTCATTATCCCGCGTCGGATATCCCACGCCAGGCGCGCGAATTGTACCTGCGCAACCCCTTCCGCATCATAGCCGACGTCGCAGCACCGACCGTGGCGTTATTGCCTCCCGCGGACGCGGTCACGCCACCGCTTGACCTGTCGATGTCAATCAGCCGTGCCGTTTCTCCGGTCCATATCGAATATCTGCGCAACATGGAGGTTGGTGCCTCCCTATCCATTTCGATCGTCGTCGAGGAAAAGCTGTGGGGGCTTATCGCATGCCATGCCAATGGACCGCGCCTGCCGAGCTTCATCATGCGGACCGCATCGGAACTGTTCGGCGCGATGTATTCGATGATGCTGGAGAGCCGTCTGCGGCGCGGCAGCGAGGAGCACGAGCATCGCGCACGTGCTTTGGCTGATCGCGTCATTACGATGATTGCTGGTGACGAATCGTTGATGGAAGATGCTCAGTGGCTGCAGGACATGACGCGCGACATGTTGGATTGCGATGGTGTCGCAATTTACCGTCGCGGCAAAGCTCATCTTCACGGGGCCACGCCGTCGGAACATAATGTCATCTCTCTGGCCCATCATCTGAACGCCGCCTCGCCGAGCCGGGTGTTCACGACCGACAACTTGGCTTCGGTCCATGCGCCGTGCAGCGAGACAGCGGACCGCGCCGCTGGCATGCTGTCGATCCCCATCTCGCGTGTTCCGCGCGACTATATCTTGCTGTTCCGCCGCGAGCGGCTGAGCGAGATCAGGTGGGGTGGCAATCCTGCAAAGCCAGCGGAAGCAGGCACCGAGAGCGAACGCATATCGCCCCGCAAAAGCTTCGCAGCATTCGCCGAACTCGTCCGCGGCAAATCCAACCCTTTTTCCGATCGCGATCAGCGCATCGGCGAAGCGATCAGACAGGCACTGATCGAAGTCATCCTGCGCTATTCGGACGGCGCCAGCGACGAGAGACGACGTGCTTCCGAACGTCAGGAAGTGCTGATTGCCGAACTCAATCACCGCGTCCGCAACATCCTTGCCCTGATCCGTAGTCTCATGACGAAGACAAGCCATACAGCCGTTGATGTCGCGAGCTATGTCGAATCGCTTGGCGGGCGGGTGCAGGCGCTCGCACGAGCCCATGACCGCGTCACGCGCCAAAGCTGGGGCCCCGCGCCGCTCGCCGGCATCTTTCAGGATGAGATCGCAGCACATGACGGCGTACGCGGTCGATTTACCTTGAAGGGGCCGAACGTTCTGCTGCAGCCACAGGCGATGTCGACCATTGCGCTGGTGGTTCATGAACTCGTCACCAACAGCTGCAAGCATGGCGCGCTTTCGGCCAACGGCCGCATAGAGGTGACCGTCGACTCGGTCGACGGTGAAGGCGTTTACATCAAATGGAAGGAAATCGGCGGCCCGGCCGTGGTTGCGCCGACACGGCGAGGGTTTGGGTCTGTCATCGTCGAGAAAACGATTCCGTTCGATCTGAAGGGAACGGCAGAGGTCCGCTTCCTGCTGGCCGGCTTGGAAGCGGATTTCTTCATCCCGCTGAATTATGTGATCATTGCGCCTGAAGACCCGGCACCGACGCAGACGATGATCGAGCCCGATACCCTGAAAGCAACCAGCCTCCCCCCAAAGCAACTACTGCACGATGCGCAGGTTCTGCTGGTCGAGGACAACATGCTCATCGCACTGGAGGCCGAGGACATGCTGTACGAGCTGGGCGCGGTTCAAGTTCACCTCGCCTCCACTATTGCCGAAGCCGAACAGTTGCTTGCCAAGCAGAGTTTCCAGTTCGCTATGCTGGACATCAATGTCGGTCGCGGCACAAGTTTCGATCTTGCGACCAAGCTCGGGCAAGCCGGAACGCCGTTTATCTTCGCGACCGGCTACGGCAACGAACTGGCGATCGCGCGCAGAAAGGAAAGTGAGGTCGTCATCCAGAAGCCCTACGAGCGTGATCATCTTGCGCGCGCCGTGCAACAGGTGCTGACGAAAGCGACTGTCGAAGGTGGCTGACGAAAGTGCTCGCGCTCTCGTCATTCATCCGCTCTGAAACGACGTTCCCTGCTCCCACTGCGGTCAATGACCTCAACCGGCAGGTTGCCAGCATGACAGCCCGTTCAGTGAACCGACTGTCCGTCGTCCTCTTCGAGGAAGCTTTTGATGCCATCGCGTTCGGCGGTGGCGAGGAATTCTTCCCAGGCGTCCTTGTCGGTCGCGAACGTCTCTTCCCAGCTGGTCACGACTTCCGTCTGGCTGATGACCTCGAGCGTCCAGTCGCCATTGGTATCGGCCGGGCGATAGATATCGACGAGCACGGTGACGCCATCGTCTTCGAACTCACCGGCGAATTCTGAATGTTCGAGTTTGGGCTGTTTCGTCATCGGTGAAGAACCTTCGTTTTCGTGCTGTCTTTAGAGAGACGCCAGCTCAACAAGCCGGCCCTTGTTCGGTTGCATGGCCGGCATATTTGCCGAATGCGCTTTCCCTTATAGCAAAGCGAAAATTCACGCCAGCCGTACGGCTGTGCAGAAATCGGGCTAGGATTGTCGGCCGAATTGGTGGACAAAGGACGCATATTGATGACCGGAGGATTTTTTTCGATGCGCGCTACCGTGATCCCTGCACCCAAGCCCGTGCTTCTTGATGTCGAGGGCGAGACCGAACAGTTTCCGGTGCGCCGGGTTTATTGCGTCGGCCGCAACTATGCGGACCACGCCATCGAAATGGGCCATGATCCGTCACGCGAGCCGCCCTTCTTCTTCCAGAAAAATGCCGACAATCTCTATCATGGCGACACCTTTCCCTACCCGCCGGTCTCTTCCGATGTGCATTTCGAAGTCGAGCTGGTGATGGCGCTTTCCGGTGGCGGCGCCGACATTCCGGTCGAGGAAGCCCTGTCCAAGGTCTATGGCTACGGGATTGGCATCGATTTCACCCGTCGCGATGTTCAGGACAAGGCGAAGAAGATGAGCCGGCCGTGGGAATCGGCAAAGGCGTTCGAACATTCGGCGCCCGTCTCCGCACTCGTCCCGGCCGCCAAGATCGGACACCCGCAGGAAGGTGCGATCTGGCTTGAGGTCAACGGCGAACGCAAACAGTCCGGCAACCTCAACCAGATGATCTGGAAGCTGCCGGAAATCATCGCCGAACTGTCGAAGCTGTTCGTGCTGGCACCGGGTGACGTGATCATGACCGGGACGCCGGCGGGCGTCGGCCCGATCGTCAAGGGCGACACGATCACCTGCAGCGCCGAGGGTGTCGGCGAACTCTCCATGACGGTGGTTTGAAGCACGAACCGGAGGTCAACAGATGCCGATCTACGCGCTTGGCGAATTCCAGCCCAAACTCCCCGCACCCGACCGGTTCTGGATCGCGCCGGATGCGAACGTGATCGGCAAGGTGGAACTGGGCGACGATGTCGGTATCTGGTTCGGTGTGACGCTTCGCGGCGACAACGAGCCGATCACGGTTGGTGCGCGGTCGAACATTCAGGAGGGCGTGATGGTGCATACCGATCCCGCCTACCCCGTCGTGATCGGCTCGGACTGTACGATCGGCCACCATGCGATCGTGCATGGCTGCATCATTGGCGACAATTCGCTTGTTGGTATGGGTGCGACTATTCTGAACGGCGCAAGGATCGGCCGCAACTGCCTGGTGGGCGCCAATGCGCTTGTCACCGAGGGGAAGGACTTCCCCGACAATTCGCTGATCGTCGGCTCGCCCGCCAAGGCGATCCGTACGCTCGACGATGACGCCGTCGAGCGGCTGCGGCAATCTGCGGCGCGCTATGTAGAAAACTGGAAGCGGTTTTCCCGAGATCTTAGAGCGCTCTGACCACACGGACTACGCGGCACATTTCTCGCAGATGCCGCGGATCTCGATCGTCGTCTTTGATGGCTTGAAGCCCTTGCTGGACGCCCAGTCGCTGAGGTGGTGATCGACCTCGTGATCGTGGAATTCCAGCACCTGGCTGCAGCTTTCGCAGATCGCGAAGGCAACCGTGCCGTGGCCATGACCCTTGCCGCAGCACGCGCTTTCCCGGTGCGCGCAGGCCACGAATGCATTGAGGCTTTCGAGCCGGTGGACCATGCCGAACTCGGTCAGCTTGTCGAGCGCGCGGTAAACCTGAAGCGGTGCACGAAAGCCGTGGTCGCGCAGCTTGTCGAGGATCGTGTAGGCGCTGAGCGGTCCATCGGCACGGTCCAGCGCATCAAACACCAGCGACTGGTTCTTGGTCAGGGCCGGATTGACGATCGGGGCGTTCATCCGCGCACTCCTTTATTGGTTGCCCGCTCATTCGTTTTGCGGCCGAAGGCGGGAAGCAAACTCATGATGAAAAGTAGGAGTGCGGCCACCACGATGGAAGGGCCGGACGGCGTATCATAGGTCAAAGAGCCGAATAGACCGCCGACGACAGCTGCAGCACCGATCAGCGAAGCGAATACCGCCATCCATTCCGGGCTTGCCGAAAAGCGTCTGGCGGTCGCTGCAGGAATGATCAGCAGCGAGGTGATCAGCATGATGCCGACGATCTTCATGGCGATCGCGATGACCAGCGCCATCAGAAGCATGAAGAACAGTTTTGCCTGAGCCGGCCGCATGCCTTCGGCTTCCGCCACGTCTTCACTCACCGTCGAAGCGATCAGCGGGCGCCAGAGGAATGCGAGCGCTGCGATCACGACGATCCCGCCACCCCAGATCAGTGCAATATCGGATGGCGTGACCGCCAGGATGTCGCCGAACAGGAAGGCGATCAGATCGATCCGAACCCAGGTCATGAAGGCAACGAGGACAAGGCCGATCGCCAGAGCCGAATGGGAGAGGATTCCGAGCAGCGCATCCGCAGACAGCGACTGGCGACGCTGAAGGAGGAGCAGCAGGCCGGAGACGAGGACGGCGACGCCGAACACCGACAGAAGAAGATTGACCTCGAAAAACAGCGACAGCGCCACGCCGAGCAGCGCCGAATGGGCCATCGTGTCGCCGAAATAGGCCATGCGCCGCCACACGACGAAGCAGCCGAGCGGTCCGGCTGTCAGCGCCACGCCGACTCCGGCGATCAATGCGCGAGTGAAGAAGTCGTCAAGCATGGGGCTTGCCCTCGCCGTGATGATGGTGGGCGTGGTCGCCATCGTGGTGATGGTCGTGAGCACCATCGTGATGGTGCTTGTGGTCACCATGCTCGTGGTCGTGCCCGGCGTGATGCTCGTGATGGTGGCCGTCCTCGGGGTGGCAATGATCCGTGATCGAGCCGTCGCGGTGCTGGACCCGGCCGTCCGGCAGGTGGGTATGGTCGTGATTGTGGCTATAGACGGCGAGCGCACGGCCATTGGCGCCAAACAGCTTGGCATAGTCAGAACTCTGGCTGACCACTTCCGGCGTGCCACGGCAGCAGATATGACCGTTGAGGCAGATCACCGTGTCGGTCCCCGCCATCACCATGTGCAGATCATGCGAAATCATCAGGATGCCGCAACCGGTCGTGGTGCGGATCTTGCGGATCAGATCGTAGAGCGCTGCCTCGCCGGCGAAATCGACGCCCTGCACCGGCTCGTCCAGGACGAGCAGATCCGGCTTTCGCGCCAAGGCGCGGGCCAGCAAAGCGCGCTGAAATTCACCGCCCGACAGGTGACGGACTTCGGCGTCTGCCAGATGCGCGATGCCGGTCGCTTCGAGCGCTGCCATCGTATCCTGATCGGAAATCGAGCTTGTCAGCCGCATGAGGCGCCGCACCGAAAGCGGCATCGTCCAGTCGATCGAGAGCTTTTGCGGCACATAACCGATGCGCAGGTCGCGGCTGCGGGTAACGGCGCCTTCGTCTGCCTTCAGAACGCCGATCGCCATCTTGGCGGTCGTCGACTTGCCGGCGCCGTTGGGTCCGATCAGCGTCACCACCTCGCCGCGGGCAATCGACAGATCGACGCCGCGCACCAGCCAGCGATTATCCCGGAAAATGCCGGCATTCGACAGCGATACGAGTTTCGCTGCGGCCTTTGCATGATCTCCAAGCGGCAGGTCGGCCCGGTTTCTCATCAGCATGGTCGTCTAAAAATCCTGTTGTCAGGCCTCTTGCAGACCCTCATGGCACACGTTATAGCATAACGCAATTGATGTAATAACATTACGTCATTTCACAAGGAGCTATCCGATGAAATTTGCCGCAACCCTCCTCCTCTCATGCTCGGCCCTGATGACCGCATCGAACGCATTTGCCGATGCACCCAGCGTCGTGGTCTCGATCAAGCCGATCCATTCGCTGGTCGCCTCGGTCATGAAAGGCGTGGCGGAGCCGAAGCTGATCGTCGAAGGCGCGGCCTCCCCGCATACCTACAACATGCGCCCTTCCAACGCGTCTGCCCTGCAGAAGGCCGACCTGATCTTCTGGGTCGGCCACGGCATGGAAGCGTTTCTTGAAAAGCCGCTTGAGGCGCTCGGCACGAAGGCTGCGGTGGTGAGCCTCGAAGATGCGCCGGGCCTGACCAAACTGAAGTTCCGCGAAGGCGGTGTGTTCGAGCCGGAAGCCGAAGAGGAAGGTCATGATCACGGACATAACCACGGCAGCGAGGATCACGCAGCCGGCGCCGAGGATGATGGCGACCATGATCATGACGGCAACGATGTGCATCTGTGGCTCGACCCGATGAATGCCAAGGCGATGGCGCAGGATATTGAAAAGGCGCTGGTGCAGGCCGACCCGGAAAACGCCACGACCTACAAGGCGAATGGCGCTGACCTGATGAAGCGGCTCGATGCACTCGATACGGAACTGAAGACCACTCTCGCGCCGGTCAAGGACAAGCCGTTTATCGTGTTCCACGATGCGTATCAGTATTTCGAGAACCGCTACGGCGTGAAGGTCGCAGGCTCGATCACGGTCAGCCCGGAATCCATTCCAGGCGCTGAGCGCGTCAAGGAAATTCATCAGAAGGTGGAGGAGCTGGGCGCCACCTGCGTGTTCGCAGAACCTCAGTTCGAGCCGAAGCTGGTGAAGGTCGTGACGGAAGGAAGCAAGGCGCGTTCCGGTGTTCTCGATCCGGAAGCAGGCGCACTGACCGAGGGGCCGGATCTCTACTTCGATCTGATGCGTGGTCTCGCAACCTCGTTGAAGACCTGCCTGTCGCAGGCTTCCTGATCTCCAGGACATTCGCGGTGTTGCGACCTGCGATGCCGATCAGAGATAGTTGGGGGACGTCGAACACTCGACGTCCCCCAACTCAGTTCAACGACCGGAGATGATGTTTGCGATCACGCCGCTGGTGATGCCGACGAGAATGAAGTCGTTATCAACCTTCACCCAACGCTGGCCGCGCGGCGGGGCCGAGAGACGGTAGCGGCGATAGTCGCGGACTTCCGCCATATGGCGACGCTCGGCCTGAGTCATGCGGTGACCGCGCACAAAGCGCTTCTTGGTGACGACGACTTTCTTCTTCTCAATGACGACGTGCTTGCCGGCCGGGCGGTGATGCTCCTGCCCCTTGCGCCAGTCCTGCGCCTGCGCCGTGGAGGCGATCGGGGCGACCAGAACCGTTGCGGCTAGCATGGCAATGATGAACTTCTTCATGGTTGTTTCCTCGTATTGAACACACGAGAGAATTAGAGCCCAACCGATGAACGCGAAATGAATGCAATATTAAACTTACGTAATGATCCTAGTGTCTTGGCGTCTGATCCTAACACCGGAAGTTAAGCGCTTCGGGAGTTCTTCACTCGGTCGGCTTGTACACGAAGTCGTCGAAGTCAGCATGCTTCGCACGACCTGATGTATCGAAGGCGAACATTCCGACGAATGCGCCGGTGAATGAGCCATGCTCGCCGCGTCCACCTTCGTCTGAGATGACAGAGGCGTCCAGCTTCGGTCCGATCGGCTCCCAGTCGTTCGCTCCACCTGCGCGCCAGAAGAACTGAAGGTCATTGTCATCGACTTCGATCGCCAGATGCACCGGTCCGTCCGGCACCGGCACGCCGCGTCCGGCTGGCCAGACGAGCTTCGCATGCGGGAAGTCGCCGGGGCATGACAGCACTGTGACAACGCGGCCGAGCTTCTCGTGCAGCGTGACGGCAACGGCGTGCAGCTTGTGGCGATTGTAGTAATGGGTAAGGCCCGCCACCTGCTGATAGGTATCGGGCAAGAAATCGACGACCGTCTCGGCGCGGAAGCGATGGTGCTCCTGCCTGCGGGCAACGAGCGCCTGCTCGAACCAGGAACCGATGCTTTCCCGGCCGATCAGGCGCAGATGTCCGGGGCGCTCCGTCAGGCTGAAGATCCGCTCCGGCTCCGGCGTGCGCAGCCACTGGAATTCGCTCGGCAGCACCGCCGTGTCGAACCGGTGCGCTACGCGACCGGTATCCTGAGCCACCTCGGTGCCGTTCGTCACAGGGACGTCGACGGCTGGAACCACGCCGCCATGTTCGAGATAGAGCCAGTCGTCCTTCCAGACGCATTTCTGCAGGGCCGTCTCGCGCCCGAGCGGTGAGCGGCGATGCGGTTCGATCGGTCGGCTGCAGAGGTGGGTGTGATAGACCTCTCCTTCCGGCGTCTCCACATACTGCCCATGGCCGGACCGCTGCAGCTCCGCCTCCGGTGCATCCTTGGACGTGATCAGATGGTTATCGGGATGTAGCTCGTAGGGGCCGCCAATCGCCTTCGACCGGGCCATCGTCACGGCGTGGCTATAGCCTGTGCCGCCTTCGGCCGTCGTCAGATAGTACCAGCCATTGCGCTTGAAGAGATGCGGGCCTTCGACAAGGCCGAGCGGGCTGCCGGGAAAGATATTGCTGATCGGGCCCTTTAACGTCTTCGTTCCGGCGTCCCATTCCTGCATGAGAATGCCATCGAAAGCCGGTGATTGGGGCGCGCCGCCAAAGCTCTCGGTCCGGTGGTTCCACTGCATGTTCAGGAACCACTTGCGCCCGTCGTCGTCGTGAAACAGCGACGGGTCGAAGCCGGAGGAATTGACATAGATCGGGTCCGACCATTCACCTTCAATCGTCGGCGATGTGACGATGTAGTTGTGAGCGTCCTTGAAGCTGCCGTCGAACCGTTTCACGTCGGTATAGACCAACCAAAACAATCCATCCGCATGGGAGAGGCACGGCGCCCAGACGCCGCAGCTATCGGGATTGCCGCGCATGTCGAGCTGGCTTTTCCGCTCCAGAGGCCGCCGCACGAGCGTCCAGTTCACGAGGTCGCGGGAGTGGTGGATCTGAACGCCCGGATACCACTCGAATGTGGAGGTCGCGATATAATAGTCCTCGCCGATACGGCAGATCGATGGATCGGGATTGAAACCCGGCAGGATCGGATTGCGGATCATGGATTTCCTCCGGTGGTCGTAAAGTCTCAGGGCGCAGACTGCTCTCTCCTCAGTCTGCACCCGTGTCTCCCGCTGTGGGGAGGTTCACTTGCGGGCGGGACCCTCGCGTTCGGCCGACGCTGCCCAGAGGTTGATATCGGCCTCCTTGGCGTAACCGTCGATCTCGGCCAGTTCAGCTGCCGTGAATTCCGGGTTCTCGAGCGCCTTGACGCAATCCTCGACCTGTTCCGGGCGGCTGGCGCCGATCAGGGCCGTCGTCACGCGGCCGCCGCGCAGCACCCATGCAAGCGCCATCTGCGCCAGCGTCTGGCCTCGCCTTTCGGCAATGGCGTTCAGACCTTTGAGGTTCTCGACATTCTTGTCGTTGAGGAAGGCCGGGCGCAGCGACTTGCCCTGGGCGGCACGGCTGTCTTCTGGAATGCCGCCCAGATATTTCGATGTGAGCATGCCCTGAGCCAGCGGCGAAAACACGATCGAGCCGACGCCGAGATCGTCCAGCGTGTCGAGCAGACCGTCTTCCTCGACCCAGCGATTGATCATTGAATAGCTCGGCTGGTGGATGAGAACAGGCGTTCCGAGAGCCTTTAGGATCGCCGTAGCCTCCCGCGTGCGCTGCGAATTGTAGGACGAGAGGCCGACATAAAGCGCCCTGCCCGAGCGAACGATGTGATCCAGCGCGCCGCAGGTCTCTTCCAGCGGCGTATCCGGATCGAAGCGGTGCGAATAGAAGATATCGACATAGTCGAGACCCATGCGCTTCAGGCTCTGGTCGCAGGACGCGATCAGGTACTTGCGGCTGCCCCATTCGCCATAGGGGCCGGGCCACATGTTGTAGCCGGCTTTCGACGAGATGATCAGTTCATCGCGCAGCCCGTGAAAATTATCGCGCAGGATCTGGCCGAAGGCCGTTTCGGCGCTGCCAGGCTTCGGCCCATAATTGTTGGCAAGATCGAAATGGGTGATGCCGAGATCGAAGGCTTTTCGGCAGATATCGACCTTGCGCTGATGCGGCGTGTCGTCACCGAAATTATGCCACAGGCCAAGCGAGATCGCCGGAAGCTTCAGGCCGGACCGGCCGCAGCGATTGTATTTCATTGTGTCGTAGCGGTTGTCCGCCGGGTGCCAAGCCATCTCTGAAAATTCCTCCGAATGAAAAACGGCGCCGACCTCTTCTTCGGCGCCGTGCACGTCATAGAGTATCAGACAAGAAGCGCCAGCGCTTCATCGATGCCGAGCGCGGCCGGTTGAGTGCAGGTCGTTGTGGTCGCAACGAAATTGCCCTCTTCTCCGGATTTGAGGATCGAGGTCATGACGTCGACGCCATGCAGCGCCCGGTCGATCGAGCAGCGAATGTCGCGCCCTTCGATCAGTGCCATTGCCATGTCGGCCAGACCTGCGGTGCGATAGTTTGCACGCGGACCGTTCGTCGGATGCTCCTGGTTGTTTTTGCTGAAAGGATGATCCCAGTCCTTGAGCGGCTGGATATCCTTGTCGCGGCCGCTTGCTTCCACCACGCCACCGAAGAAGTTCGGGTCGGACACGTAGATCGAGCCTTCCGTGCCGTAGAGTTCCATATTGGCATGGCGATGCGACCAGACATCCCAGCTGGCCGAGAGGGTGATGGTTGCGCCTGCCGCGAACTCGAGCAGAGCGTGGATGTTGGTCGGGGTCTCGACCGGGATGCTCCGGCCCTTCAGCGGTTCGCTGGTGATTGTGCGCGTCGGATTGGCCATCGACGTCAATGCCGCGACCCGTTTGACGGGGCCGAGGAAGTTGACGAGGTTGGCGATATAGTACGGCCCGAGGTCGAGGATCGGACCTCCGCCGTTGAGAAAGAAGAAGCCGGGGTTCGGGTGCCACATTTCCATGCCCGGGCTCATGACATGGCATGTACCCGACGTGATGCGTCCAACGCCGCCGTCATCGATGAATTTTCGGGCCAGCTGGTGCGCGCCGCCCAAAAAGGTGTCCGGCGCGCAACCGATCGCCAGTCCCTTTTCCCGTCCAAGCGCCTGCAGCTGCTTTCCCTCTTCCAGCGTTATGGTCAGCGGCTTTTCGGAATAGACGTGCTTGCCGGCATCGAGAATGGCTTTCGAGACCTCGAAATGCGCGGCCGGGATCGTCAGGTTGACAATCACGTCCAGCTCGTCATTGGCGAGCAGCTCCGGAATGGTCTGCGCCTTCACCCCGTATTCTGCTGCCCGCAGCCGCGCCGCCTCCGGATTGAGGTCGGCGCAGGCCAGAACCTTGATCCCCTTAAACAGCGGAGACAGCGCGAAATAGGTCATGGAAATGTTGCCGCATCCGATGATGCCGACGCCAAGTTCCTTGGTCATGGGAAACTCCGATCCAATATCTGAATTCAGTAGGTCTTGAAGGCGGCCATCGAACGGGACGCGAGCCGCTCGATATCCTTCGGGTTGTCGTGCTCCAGCACGAAGTGCTTGGCGGGTGTCTTCTTCAGTGCCGCGATCAGTTCCTTCCACGGAACGGTGCCATGGCCGACGTCGGCCCATCCGTCTTCATCCGTGTTCTCGCCCGCTGGCGCGATGTCCTTGACGTGCACCGCCGAGATCTTCTTGCCGTAGCTTTCGATCCAGGTGAACGGATCGGCACCGCCACGGACGACCCAGGCAATATCCGCTTCCCAGCTCAGATCAGGGCCGCCGGCAAAGATCTGTTCCTGTGGCGTGGAGCCATCAGGCAGCTGCTTGAACTCGAAATCGTGGTTGTGCA